>TARA_R110001599_G_scaffold20528_2_pt1 | contig 23340 bp, 23 predicted proteins | sample TARA_R110001599 | Tara Oceans TARA_R110001599 (sample SAMEA4398360) | marine metagenome | biome: Polar Biome; feature: [MES] marine water layer (ENVO:01000295) within the mesopelagic zone...; material: water (ENVO:00002006), including particulate matter (ENVO:01000060) such as......
ATTTAATAAAGAGTTTCTTGCTATAAGTCCAACAGCATCATCTATAACTAGTAATATTTTCGGCATTTCTTTTTTTGGAAATTGTAATTGACTGTTCTGTATATCTCTTAAATATTCATCTTTAAAATCATCATAACATTCACAAAATGATTGTAGATGACGAATTGTATCATCTACCAAGATACTAGGACTGAAAACAAATATTTTATCAAAAGCACTATCTTTACCGCCCCAAAAATGTTTTGAAGCAATCATATTTACAAGGCAAGTCGTTTTTCCTGCTGCGGTGCTTCCAAGCAACAAATTTACGCTCCCAGCATTTCTTTTAATACTTGGTAAATTCGGGTGATATTCTTTTTCTTTACCCGTATCTACGGGTCTAACTGGTAAAATTTCTAAAGTATTCATATATAATAATATAAAGATTATATAAAAGTCTAAAAATTAGAAAAATCTGCCTTTCTGTCTTTGTTTTTTTTGTATAAATTAGCTAATGGATAATGTTCTGGAAATTCACTTTTTTGCTTAGGTGGTGGAGGTGGCTTTCTTTGTTGTTGAGCATATTGTTGTTTTAATCCTTCATATCTCATCATATAACCAGCAAATTTTTCAAAATTCATACCCACAGGATCTTGAGGGGGTTTTTGATGGTATCGTTTATATTCTACTTCTTGTTGTTTTTTTTTTGCTTCACTTTCAAGTCTAATCTTTTCTTTTAATTCAGCCTGTTCGTCTTTTTTTGCCTTTTGACTTCTATATCTTTCTCTTGCCTTTACTCGGTTTCTTTCTTGAGTCGCTTCTCTTCTTAATCTTTTTTCTTCATCTTTTATTGCTTTTGCTTCAGCTTTTAAGGCTCGTTTTGCTTCTGCTTTTTTTTGTCTTGTTAATGCTCCTTTTTTTCTAGCTTCAGCTAAATGAGCATACTTGTCTTTTTTCTTTGGTAAGGCGACAGGCTCACTAACCTGAAGCTTAACATTACTTTTGCTAAATATCTCATTATGACTTGATGGTTGTATTTCGTCATCTAAAATCAAGTCTTCACCTGCTACGGCATTCTCTCTTTCAATAACTTCTCCAATATTAGGATTAATAACAGGAAATAAATCTAAATCACTCATTTTATAAAATAGTAAAAGATTAAAAAATATTGCTAAATTTTTTAATTTTTTAAGGTTTATTATCAAGGTATTCTTCCATATTTTTATAATTTTTAACACTTTCCAAGAATTTTATAGGAATATATAGATGATTTTTATACTCATCTGTTCCTCTTTTATTAGTTCCTCCTACATCTATTCTACAACCCTTTTCAAGTTTTTTATGACTTCGGCTAACATCGTAAAAATATAAATCTTTTTTTGTTCCATATTTTCCCACAAATAAAAAGAAAAAATATACTTGGTCGCCTTTATCTAATTTTTTTCTTGCTGTTTTTAATTTATTTTCTCCAATCATAGTTGAATTAAAAGTATCATAATCAATATTTCTTGATTTTAATTCTAAAAATATATTACATTTTCCTTTTTCATATTCACTATTATAATCTAATACCCTATAATTAAAACCATCTACAGTATTCCAATCTCTATCTATAAAACCATCACATAACCATTCCTCAAACCATAATTCATTTTCAGCACCGCTTTTTGTATCTTTCTGGTGAACAGCATTATTCCACTTGGGTTTAATATTTTTCCTTATCATATATATATATACATATATATAATAATTAGAATTTTAACGATACCTATTATAAAACCAGAAATTAACATTTGAATTTGTATCTATAAAATTTTCTTCGTCCATAATTTCTTTTATTCTTTTATGTTTTAATCTTTGTATTCTTTGATAATGATATATATTATCATAAGGTTCAGGGTCTTCATCTACTTCTCCTTTTATTCTAGCAAGATTATTAAACCTGTTTTTAGGTAAGGGGCTCATACTATTTGGATTTATTGTAGCCGTTTCCTCATTATCTCCTAAAGAACCCCCGTATAAACTCCATAGCCATTTTAACATATACAAGCTTGTAATATTTTAACGGTTCGTCATTCCATTACTTGAATATACTCCACCTTTATTAATTACTTGCCTTGATACACCTGTATCACTTTCGGGTCTTTTTCTAAACATCACAACAACATCACTTTTATCAACTAAATATGTTGCTGGTCTATTAGCATCGTTACTGATATATACTCTAAGCTCGTTCAAGGTCATTTCGGCTACATTGTTCAAATCTATAAAATTCTTTTCATTAGTATAATGATTATATAACTTTCTGCTTTGAGTTCCTACCGTAACCGTTGAAAGAGCATTATGAACTACTGCTATTGTTGCTGTTTTTGTTGAAGTCATTCCATTTCTACCATTAATAGGTAAATTAGTTAATTGAATATGGACAGAATTATATTCTTCTGTTTCACCAACTTCTTCTTTTCCTGCTATAAGTTGTTTCCTTAAATCATTAGCTGTAACAAGGGTAAAATCTAATGCTCCATTATCACTTGATTTTATTAAACCCATAACTATACCTATTCTTGTATCTGGAGCATTTGGAGCAGGGGCAAATGTTTTAAATACTGTGGCGTCACTTGTTGGTATTGAAAACCATCTTTGAAAATTAGTTGGTGTAGCTGGAGTTAAAATTTTTCCACAAACCAGTCTTGGCTTAGCATTATTATATCCCGCATTTACTGCTAGTGTTGTTCCGTCATCAAATTTATTAGTGTCTGCTACTGTTAGAGCTGGAAAAATATCCCCATATTCATATGCCTTCAAATGATGAGTATTAGGATAGTTAAAAGGCTCTTCACTTAAATTAATATCATTTATACCTCTCAACATTTGGTCGTAACTTGGATATAAACCTGTTGGAACATTTGGATAACAATTAATTACATCAAAATTACCTCTAAAATCTACATCTACTCTGCGGTCTATCCAAGTAGTCATTCCTAAGTCACCAAAATAACTTGGAACAAAAAAAGTCTTATCTGGATCAGGAGCTAATGCGTTAGTATAATTCCCTCCAAATTGACTATCATAAATAATAGAATAAGTATCTTGATATGCCGTTCCTACAGGATATTGTTCTCCTCCTGCTATTACAGTTCCTTCATATTTACCAAGTCTTTCATCATATCCTGTCCCCATATAAACTTGAAAAGTATTAGGTGACTTCCATTTAATTTTAAATACAAGTTTATTAAACTTAGCAGCTGTTGGATTTGCTAACTGTGCCGTATTAAAATAAGGCTGACTTGCTTGTCCTCCTGTATTTTGTGGTTGAGTTAATGGTGTTGTGAGCCAAGTATTAATATCTATGTCTTCAACTATTTTCATACCATAAGGAGATATATCTGCTCCAGGTGGAGAGGCACAATTTCCCCAAGAACCAGGGTCTATAGCATTAAAATCTCGGGGTTGTTTAGAGTTCAATACTTCCACATAGACTCTCATATTATCAATTCTAATTTGAACTAAATTAGGAGTAAGAGCTAAATCTGTTGAACCTCCTGCTCCATTTAAAACACATTCATTTGTAAATGTCTGGATTGAATTATTACCCCCAATTGGTTCTACGGCATTAATACACTGAACAGAATTTAAACCAGCAATATAAGGCAAACTTTCAGCATTTGCCGTAGCTCCAGGTGCTACTGCGTTACAAGAACCTTGAAAATGAACTTCTCCACCAAGTCCTGTTAATGCTATATCATCACTTGACCTTTTTATTCCTGTTAAAGTGGTGAACATCGTATAATTATTATTTCCATATTCAGGTGGAGCACCTGCGGGCAATCCTCCTGCTGATAAACCGCATTTTGTCCAGCCACAATCCCATAATGTTGAAGCTCCTCCACCTACGAGTGCTGTTGAACCTACCCCCGCATTTATTCCTGATGCCGCGCCCATTCCTGTCTGATTAAGACCCCCCCAAACACCTAAAGCTTGTGCCCTATTAGCCCATACACCTTGAACTGCTGGCTGTAATCTTTGCTCTAATTGAATATCTATTTTCTTTGATGCTGAATTATAACTTGCTTTTAATCCACCTGATAGACCGTCCCACATAAAATCCGTCTGCCCTGTATAAGGATTAGCTGTAATTTGATTAACAATTTGCTCCCAAGTTTCTGCTCCTTGAGTTGTATCTATTCTTATAGGCATAGGTAAATTCATTTGACTATTTCCTGTCTGTAACCATAAAACATTTTCAGGGTCGTTAAATTCAATTACACTATCTCTTTGCATAGTAGAACTGATATATGCTACTTGACTATCTGGAGGTAAAACCAAAGGAGTATCAAAATAATTAGCCCAATCGTAAGGTTTTAAATGGTCATTAGCACCAACATTAACATTATTAGTATCGTTTTTCAAGAAAACTAAACTCATATTATAATATTTGCTTATATTATAATAATGTTTAAAAGGATTAAACAAGATAAAAAGCGTAAAACTTTTAAAAAAATTAACGCTAAAGACTTAAGAATTGGAGTAAATAATTTAGATGGTAATATTATTATGGAAAATAATTATGCTGCTATTTTACATAATTTACCCGAAAAAAAACCAAAATTACCCAAGTTCGAGCAGATGTTCGGCAAGACTGCCTTGCCTAAGCCTAAAAGAAAAAAAAGAAAAATTTATAGAAGTGGTGAAGTTTTCCTTATGTAATATATATTTATTTGTTAAACAAGTTAAAATTTTCTTCTTTAGTAATATATATAATAATGTCCACTGAACAAATTACCCAAGAACCCGATGAAAATATCTCTCCAAAAAAAACAATTGATACTATGAATTTTGAGGAATTAAAAGCATATACTAAAAAATTACAAGATAATAAAAGAAAATATATTCGTAAATATCAAAAAACAGATAGAGGAAAAGCAACAACAAGAATAGCTTCGCAAAAATATTACAAGAAAAAAAGACAAGAAATTTTAGAAAAAAAAAAAATTTATTATTTAAAGAAGAAGCAACTTACAGCATAATTATTTTTTTAGGTAAATTCATTTTCCAGCATACCCAGCAACTATCAAAAGCTGGACTTTTTTTTTCCCAATTTTCATCTAATTTATTTGTTGTTTTATCATAATAAATAAATTTTGGTCTTTTTGCTGGTATTATAATTTGTAAATCATCACCTAAAATTTTAGCATATTGATAGCAAATAGTGCTAACAGGAATAATTAACATAAATGGTTTATTTCTTTTTACCAATTCCTTTATGACTTGCTTCTTGGTACTATAAGGAGGATTATCTACTACAATATCACCTCTATCAAAATCATAAAAGTTCTCATCTTGATGAATAACATTAAAACCAAGTTCAGTCATATATGTTCCAGCCATTCCATCACCATAAAACGGCATACTAATAACCTTGTTCTTGGGTATATAATCTTTTATATCTTCAAATAAATATTTAGGGGTCATAAAATCATTATGTTTAGAGGGTTGGTAATCTGTATAGGTAGCCATCTTTTTCTATATGATATATATTATATTTTTCTTTTCAATTTTAAATAAATGGAGAGAAATTATTTTATAACTGCCTTGTATATAATGCCTAAAGGTGTAGATTATGGAGATGGAATGAAAACAACTAAAAGACGACGCAAGATAACCAAGAAATCAACTAAAAAAATGGTTACAGCCGAACTTGGAGGTAAAAAATTTAAGTATAAAAAAGGTGGATTAAGAGATATGCTTGGAGTTCCAAAAGATTACAGATTTACAAAACGAAAACTTGGGTCTATGATGAAAATCAAGACAGGTGATGAATTTTCATTCTTAGGTAAAAAAAGAAAAATGACGGGCTTGATGAAAAAAAGAGTTGTTTTAGGACATAATTTAATGTAGTCGTAAAATAGCTTAAAAAGATTTTCTTTATAATAACTATAATGACGACGCAAATCTCAAAAGTAATTAATTACACTAAATTATATGACCAAGCAGTCTGGTCGGTAGATTGTTTATATTGTAGGTTACACCAGCCTGAAAAAGCGATTGATACTTGGTATGATTGTGATGAATGTAATAGTGAATTTACACAACAACCACCAGAATATATTTTAAAACAACGGTATAAAATGAAATTAATTAGAAATGCTTTAGTTGTTCCTCAAGCTAATCCTATTATGGAACAACCAGCAAATATTATTATTGAAACATCACAGGATCCTGTGACGGAGGACATTGTTCAAATAAAACCATTCTTTTACATTAAAGGTATTAATCAATTAAATGAATTTATGAAATCAGGCAGAAAATATTTAGAGAAAAATCTAGGTATTAAATTTGAAAAAGATTTTTGTAAATCATTAGTGAAAAAAGAATATGATGGTGAAGAGCAAGGAATGGAAGACTTGGTATTTAAAATAGATTTCAGCAAATCTAGACCTACTACAAAAAGAGGTGGTTATTTTTTACATATTTTATTATCAGGTAAATATAGCTTGGACGAATTAATTGGTTTATCTATTACAAATAATTTAGATAAAATTCAATAAATAAAATTTTTTTAACTTAACAGTTTTTTATTATATTTAGGTATAATATAAAATGACGGATTTTAATAGTTCTCCTTTTGAAAACACCATCACAAGTAAATCTACTCTAGTTCCAAGTGACCATCAGCTTGACTATAACGACGGTGATACTATCAGATTTGATATTCCTCCATTTATGTCGTATATTGACCCAAGACAGTCAGTTCTTAAAATGAATGTAAAAGTTCGCGGTTCTTCTATTTACCGATTCAACGAGAAAATTGGTGCACAATCAACTATCAATAATCTTCGTATTTATGACGGAACTCAAACCCATACATTAGAAAATTTACAGTCGTATAGTGAGCGTCTTGTAAAGGAATATCATTATAGTGAAAATGATAGTATTAAACATAAACGAGATTTATTGGAAGGGGCTGAAAGTTCTATTGAAGATGGTTATCATACTCATATTAATCAGTCTGGATCAAGAAAAGATACCTCAGTAACGATGCATACCTCTCAATTAGGTGATGGATATGCTCCTACTCAGTCAGTAACATCAGCACCAGAACTTGATGGAACAACTATTCTTGGTAATCCAAATACTATTGAAGTTGTCTTGCCTTTAGCATCAGGCATTTTGGGCACAATGAGCAACAGAATGTTTCCAGCCGCCTTAACACAAGGTCTCAAGGTAGAAATAGATACAAATATAGCCACTAAAGCTTTACAACTTTGGAGTAAAGCAGGTTTTGCGGGGCAAGAATGGAGTAAAGATGGTGCGGGTCTTGCTAATGCGGTATATGTTCCAGCTAAAACAAATTTTGCTATTGAAAGTGTTACAGGTGGAGCGGTTGGTGTTGCTATGACGGAAGTTAAACTTTATACAGACAGTCTTTTGTCCACATCTCCACCCGAAGCACCATCAGCGACTAATGTAGCCGAACTTGTTCCTGTAGATAGAGCCCGAAATATAGCTCAAGGAATGGTCGGGGCAAGTAATCTTTTAGTTGGACGCCCTATTTTTGCCTGGACTACAGGAACTTTTCCAGCAACTCAACCAAGTTATGAATGTATTGGTGTAATTAATAAACTTACTCCTTCAGCTCCAGGTGCCGCAACCCCTACGGTTACAGTCGAGCTTGGAGCAGTTCCACCTATTTATCAAACAGTAGCAGGTGGTGGTGCGGTAGCTAATTATACTCCTACAGGTGCGCGAGATGTTATTCCTGCTTTTGCCGCAGTAGCAGTTCCAGCCGCGACATTTGAAAATTCAGGAATTTGTTCTATTTCTCCAGCCGATTCAACAAAAGAATGTTCTTATACTCTTTCTAATATTGAACTTGTTTTAAAAACAGCAGCCCCGCCAAAATCTTATACCGATAATCTTTTTCGTCAAACTCAAACCGATGAAGGTGCGGTTGTTGATTTTTTAACAGCGGAAACTTATCGTAATAATGTAAATGCTGGTGAAGTAATTGCACAAATAAATTTACCCGTTTTGAATAGACGAGCAGTTTCTATGATGACCTTGCCTATTAACCAGAGTTTAGCACATTCCGTTTTAGTTGATAATTTTGCGACGACCCTTGATAATATCCAACAATACTCCTTTATAGTGAATGGAAAATTGACGCCGACCAGGGCAGTTCTTTTAGGAAGATTGAATAATAATAGGAGTGAACAAGTAGCACTCTGGGAAATTGAAAAAGCTTTATCTTCAGCTAAAATACCAGTAAGAAATCTAAATAAACAAGAAAGTCAGTTTTGTATAGCCCGAGCCTTAGCAAGATATGGTGGTGTTTATAATTTAGCAGCAGACGGTAATATATCGTTACGATTAGAATATTCTAGTCAAAATCTTCCAGTCCAAAATAAACTATTAACTTCTTATATTTATGGATTACGCCGACTTAGAGCAACCAAGAATGGCTTAATTGTTGAACTTTAAGCAAAATTATTAATTTTATATAATATTTTTGTATTATATAATTATATATGAGTTCTCGTAGAAGTTTAGTTCAAATTAACCCTACAAATCAAGGTGCTGGTATTTACTCTTTCAGGGGTGGTGTAAATACTTTAATTTTTGATATACCTATGACGCCAGCTATATTAAACGGTAAGTCAGTATCTATTAATGGTAAATTTAATGTATATACAGGAGTAGGAGCAAAAACTCCTCCAACAAATCGTTCTTCACCTGATGGATTAATAGCTGGAGCGGCAACATCACAAGATGTTTTTATTGACCCCAGAACAGGTATTAATTCTGTAATTGATTTTTTGACTATTTCTAGTTTAGAAGGGTCGTCATATTCTCAAATTAAAAATTATAATCGTCTTTGTTCCAGTATTTTACCCCTTCAAGAAAGTATTAAATCTTATCTTAATGGTGGAGTTAATATGACTTACGGAGCAGTTGGTAAAAAACAGCAACAAGGTAGAATGTGCGACACTACTATTAATTTTTCACTTCCTTTACTAGCAGGTTTCCTCCAAGCGGAAGCTATAGACCTTCAGTTGGTGCGGGGGCTCAGGATTACAATTACCTTAGCTTCAGACCTTTTTGTCTGTAATAATAATTTTTGGAGTAATGGAATTGCTAACGGTGGAACAATAGATAGTGGAGCATTTTATGAATTAAGTGATGTTCATATGAGTTATGAGTTAGAAGTTCCTGACGCACAAGGTCAGCAAGCTATGGTAGCAAATACCTCAGGATCTTGGGACTATAATGCTTATAGTTCATTTTACCAAGTTATTCAATCTACGGATATGAATGCCGTAATGAATGTTAATACAAGTAGAACTATTGGAACAATTATGAATATGATACCTTCTCAGTTTATTAATAATTATAATTATAATAGTAATTGGGCAACAAAACTACTTACTCCAGACGCAGGTGGAAGACTCACAAATCAGCTCGACCTGGAAGAGCTTACATTTACTAAAGGGGGCTTGAGAGTGCCCTTAGACTTTGAAGTGAGGACACTTGAAGAAGAGCAAGAAGGAGTGTCCACAAGTCAAAAGAATTTTGAGGAACTTAATGCTATTCGTAATATTTGGGCAATGTCTTCATTTATGAAATCCTTAAGAACAGAATTATCACTTAATCTTAATGATAATGTTTCAGGTCAAGCAAGATTTAGAGATAGTATGACGGAAAATGATGCGCAAAGTGTTAATAATATAGGCGTCAAGTATGATGGTATTACTAAGAATGGATTAAATTTCAAGGGCACTCCTCTTGGTCTTCGTCTTCAATCCAAGCCTCCTACAGGTGTAGCTCTCCAGCCTCACTCGTTATTTGCTTTTGTTTATCATAAAAACACTATTGTCTTTAATAACGGTCAAGTCCAAGTTATGAATTAAATTCTCTCCAAGATGTATATGTCGTTTCATAATACTTTTATTACATTTAAATTAATTTATTGGTTATATTGTGGTGCTGTCTTGTTTATCATATAATATTATTTTCTTTAGATAATATATGATATTAGATAAAATTAAGGATTTTGGATATATTTTAATGTTAATATTTATATTTTTCTCTCCAAATAAAAGAAAATATTTAGAAGTTACAAAAAAATATAAAAAATTTAAACTTTAATAATTTATATTATATACTAGTATAATATAAATGTCTAGAAGTGGAGTTATGTTACCAGCTTTATTACGAACAGGTCAGTTAGACCGTCCTGAAAATCAACGATTAGAAACCGATTTACTTTATCCTGTGTCCTTTAGTCAGTCAAGCACTAAATTTGTTTTTGACCGTAAAGGGATACTTGATTCTAATTCTCAAATTAAGTTTAGAGTTACAGCTAAAAAAACGCCAACCGCAGCCATTCCAAATCCAGGTGTTTTTGCTAATGGTGAAATGTGTTATTTTCCTACATCTACAGGTGCGGCAAGTGCTATTCAAAATGCCTACTTGGAAATTGGAGGTCGCCGAGTTGCTACTCTCCAAGATGTAGGTCATTATACAACTTGGAAAAGACACCATTGGTCAAATGAATTTAAAGAAGGAATTGCTATTCCAAAACAAGGTGGTAATGATGTATTTTTAGGAAGTCAATCATCAACTTATCCTCCTGTAGCCCCTTTTGGAACTATTGGTCGTTTTTCTAATGAATACGCACAGACCGCAGATGCTTCCACAGCAGAAACAGAACCAAAATATCGTCTTACCGAAACAGCAAGTGAAACTTTTGAAGCAGCATTATCACTTTCTCAGCTAATTCCTATGCTTAAGGGCGTTTTGCTTCCGTTATTTGCTATTAAACAGGAAGTCAGTTTAACAATTGAGTGGACAAGAGATAAAGTTGGAGAACGCTTTTGTAAATCAAAATTCCTCAGTCCAGCCGCAGGTGATATTGCCGTAACTACAGCAATAGACCAACCAAGTTGTCTTATTATGGCGGATTATTTATTTTACCCCGACCAGCTTCAAGCTTTAGGCGAGGATATTATGAGTAGAGGTGGTTATGACCTTGTTTATGAAGAACTTCAAGTTGCTTATAATGCCGAAAATAGTAATGGAGCAAGAGCCGCAGGTTCTACCTTGAGAACAGAGACATTTTTACCTCTTGGTGGGAAACGAGTTAAATCAGTTATTCAGCAATCTCAATATAATGGAGCAACAGGTAATGCTAATGCTTACCTTAATAATGTTGGTGTTTATAATTCCAAGGCTTTAGTTGGAGGTGAAAGTATGAATTTGACCATTGATAGTAATCCATTTTATTCTATTCCATTATCTAATCCTGCTCTACAGTTTAAGGAAGCTAATGCCGTTGAAGGAATTCCTCTCCAATTAAATGCTATGCTTTACGATTTTACGCCAAGTTTAGATGTAACCAAGGCTAATTATATTCAAGGTATTACAGATAGAACTTTGGACGGATTTAATCAAGATGCTCTTCTTATTGCCTCTGCCGCAGCACCAGCATTTGATAAAGGACTAGCAGGTGACGCAGGAGCTCATCACTGGCTTGGCGTCAAGATCAGCAACGCCGCAGGCAACGGTGTTAGAATGAGTAATACTCCTATGATATGGAGCAGAACTTCAACACTTATAGCTCCAGGTGCTATGGGAATTGATGATACTCAAGTTAAATGGATTCTTCGTTATTTTGTAGTTACGGAAAGAGTTCTTAATATCTCAAATGGTATTGTTAATATGATTGAGTAGATTGTCTAATTAAATATAATATATTTAGTATTATTATATATAATGAATACAATTCTAATAACTTGTTCCAAGAATAGTGCACAAGTAAGTGATGAAGATGGTAGATTTTTAAATAGAGTGTCCAATGGAGTAGTAGTTGAGGCTGGTGACCTTGTATCTGTGGAGCAAATTGCGGTAAATGCTATTGGTGTAGGTAGCGAAATTGTTGAAATTCCAAGAGAATTAAAACAGTATCCTTATTATACAAATGAAGTTTTATTAAGGTCTGGTTTTTATATTCATCATAATTATGAATTTTCTATCCAATTACCTATTATAGAAGCAAAAGCAGATGGTATAACATTAGAAACTAGATGGGATTATATTAGAGGATATATAGCAGGAGCACCAGCACCAGCACCAGCAACATATCAACCTAATTATGGTTATATGATAGGAAGTTTAACTAATACAAGACCTACTTCAAATTTTCAATTATTAAAAACTACTATATCCAAAATAAATGCTGGAAATACAGCAGGAAAACGATTTTGGTTAATTACTCCACAAATTAATTTTCCAGGAACTTCACCACCTGACCCTCCAGAAGGAATTGATGCTATTCCTACAGTCAGTTTTTATGATTTTATTGATACTCAAATACCATTAAGTGTAAATGTTGGTTATGATAGTCCAAGTAATATAGCAGGAAAATTAACGGAAGATTTACATTCTACATTATTACACCCGTTAAAAACACCATTAGATAGTGGTATTCAAGCAGATGATACTCCATATGAAAGTATTAATAATAATTATACTAATAAAGACTTGGTAAGTGTATCAAGCAGAGATGGAGCGGTTGCCGTATTACAGGCAAATTTTACAAGACCAACGCCCGTTATAGGAGGAGGTGGAACAACAACACAAGCTACACCTATGTATGAATGTATAGCAGCGTTAAATCCTTATCTTTGGATAAATGGTTCTAAATTATTACAAGGTTTTGGAACATTAAATTATGACCCTTCAACAGGACAACTTGGATCAGGAATGGGTTTTAAAAATAATAAACTTATTGAAGCTCAAGTAGGTGCTTTGTTACCAGATTATACAAGAGATACTTATGCTATATATAATTTATATAATTTACCTAGATTAACAGATGGGGCAGGAGTAGTTTATAATAGTTTTACAGAGGGTTATGTATTGATGACTAATCTTTGTTGGACTACCCCTAATGTGCAAAATCTAGCAAAATTAATTAAATCTCAAATGAATTATACAGGTGATGGAATAACAACCAAGTCTATGGTAGATTCACAACATAAAAAAGATTGGATTTATGATTTACCATTTGGTAGAGTAGATGATAGTTCTTCTTATATAACACCTGATACTGTTTTGGCTTTAAAGCCTTTATTACAAGCCGCAGCAACAACACCTTGTGGAGCATATGATAATAATCCAGCAGTTATTAATAATCCAAAAATAAAAGTATCAGGTTTTTTCAATAATGCGTTATATAATAAAGCATATTTGGGAGCAGATGACCTAGCAGATGGTTGTGATTTTGTAAATGCCGAACAAATAGACCCTGTATATAATGATGATTATACTCTTCAATTAGAACCAAGAGCCGCAGCAGAGTATTATGATGTGAACATTATTCCTATACGAAATAATAAAGAAAATAAAATTTTTAATGAAGAGGTTTATATTGGAATTATTATCAATGACCATCAAGTTGGTGCTACCGCTCCTGTTCCTAATCCATTATTAATTGAAAAAGCAAATTATTGTATTGTAGATTTAGGTGCTAAAAATTTACAAAATCCATTTGTTGCCGTTATGAACCCTAATTTAAAAGCAGACCCAGCTACGGGATTAGTTCCAGCTTTTGACCCTACAACTACGACTACAATACCAGCATATACTACAACAACCCCGCAAAATGATTTAATTACTCCTCAACCTGACCTTGTAACACCACAGCCTGACCTTGTAACACCACAACCTGACTTAGTTACTCCTCAACCTGATTTAGTTACTCCTCAACCTGACCTAGTAACTCCTCAACCTGATTTAGTAACTCCTCAACCTGATATTTACACTCCACCAGTTCCAGAAGTTCCAGCAACAAGTATTAATTATAATAGCACAGCAGATGGTAATAATGCCCTTGTAAGTGATTTTGATGTAGCAAATAATGTAAGTCCATTAGTATTAAATAATGGGGCAAGATTATTTACAGATGATGGTGGATTAAATAATGATTACAGCACAAGTCACTCTCGTCATATAACTTACGACGCAGGATCAGGAAACAAAATTTTAGTAAATATTAGAGATTTTGAATTTGAACATTCTACTTATTCTATGTATGATAGATTAGGTATAACTTGTAGTAATACAGTATCAGGATTAAGTTTATCATCGGGCAATTTATCTAGTGCGGATAGCACTTTATCTCAATATTTATATCAATCATCATCATCAAGTCCTGGTTCTTTTTGGGGGTCAAGTTGGACTTCTTCTAATGGTGGATATGGGACAGGAGGAGGTTGGATTTTTCCATCTTCATCAGGAACAGATAGTAAGGGAAATAATAATAGTGGTTGGATTAATACTTGGTATGAAATTGACGCCAGATATGTAAGATTTTGGTTCAAGAGTGATGGAAGTGCTACAGAACCAGGTTGGGATATATTGGTTGCTCGACAAGTCAATACTCCACTTGTTCCTGAAGTTCCAGGATTTTATACTCCTCAACCTGATTTAGTAACACCTCAACCTGACTTAGTTACTCCTCAACCTGACCTTGTAACACCACAACCAGACCTAGTAACACCTCAACCTGACCTTGTAACACCTCAACCAGACCTTGTAACTCCACAACCTGATATAGTAACGCCTCAACCTGATTTAATTGAGAATTTTCCAGAAACAACAGAAATAACGGTAGGAACAGACCAATTTAATTTTTATGTAAATACAGTCCAAGTTGGCTCACCTAATCCATCATTACAATTTGACCCAGGCAGAGGCAGGTTTAATTTCCAAGAGTTGCACTGGGATAGATATGAAGGTAATTTTAGAGGAGCATCTACAGGAACTCAACCAGATGCTAATGCGGCAGCAGATGTAATAGTTAATACATTTAATAAAACAACAGATAATTTATTTGATAGTATGGTAGGCGGGCAGACAATAGACACTATTACACTTGTAAATGCTAATAGTGGTATAGGCTTACTAGATTTAGGCTTACCTAAAAAAGACTCTCAACAAGGTGTTTATGAATATTTAAGTCAATTTAGAAATTATAAAAAACAAGAATTTTGGAGTGAATGTTTATTATCAAGATTAGGCTTTGATTATAAAGCATTATTTAATCCTTATGGATTACCAGATAGTTGGTTTTTAACAAGAACATATGAAACAAATATAAATACCAAATTAGTTCAATATTTTCCTTATCCTTTAACGACAAATTCTATTTTAGATTCTACTTTAGCTTTTGATTTTGACCAATCAAATACAATCAAGCCAGTTCCTATGTATCAATTAAGTTCTCAACAAGGCAGGTGGAATGTAAATGCTTCAACAGCTACATCAAGTATTTTTGCTACAAATTTACCACAAAAACTTGTATATCCTTTTTGGTTAATTTATAGTGATATTATCGGGGGTATTACATTTCATTCAAGTAATTCAGGAGCGGAAAGTAATATTATAGCAATATGTAATCGTTCATATATTTCGGGTGATTTTGCTTATAGTTTTGCTACAGATTATGTGTTCACCGCAACAAAAGATTTTGTAATTACAGGAATAACAACTCAAATATTAAATCCAGATTTAACACCTGCGGATATTGATGATAGAACAACTATAATTTACAAGGTTCAAAAACCATTAAAAATGTTCCAACAAATTCAGGGGAAACCACCAGAAGATGAGGATAAAGAAGCTAAGTTAAAACAACGAACTGGAAGATAATACTTTTATATTTATATTTTTGGAGAGAAAAATATAAATTTTATGGCTTGCTTGGTACTATTTTAACAATTCTATTATTTGGTTCTTGTCTATCTCCACAAAACAAGTAATCAAAATGACGGTCACCAAAATCTCTAAAATTTAACCAGCATTTTCTATGAACTCTTCTCTGCTTATTATCGTTCCATTTAGCAAATTTCTTTATTGTTTTTTTACATAAAATACATTTGTTTTTTTTATTCATTATATATATATGAAAGATAAAAAACTTCTGGAAGCTACCGATAAAATGATACAAAAAAGAAGGGAATATATGAAAAAATATTATAGAAAAAAGAAAGCAGAACGAATAAAGAAAGGGACTTGTGTAAGCATATGTAGAGGGCATCTACCTGTTAATAAAAATTTTAAAATTGAGAGAGGTGAATTTACTCTTTCTTTTTTTTAAAAACAAGTAAATATTGATGGACTTTTGCTGTATATAAAAACTTCTTACAATTTTTGCCCATTCTTAAATACGGAGTAGAACTTTTTTGATTAACTATAACTTTATCGTGGATATCAAATCCTAATTTATACATAATTCTCTCCGTATTAAAACTCAAATTATGATATTTTTTTCTCATTCTCCAGTCACCAACCATAATACAATATGTAGCATCATCACTAGATTTCTCACTACATCTTGTTAGTATCTTTTCATAAAATTCTAAAAATTCAGTCCAAGATTTTAATGACGATAATCCATCACCATTATATTTTTCTAAATTCCAGTATGGTGGACAAGTTAATAAACCAGAATGTGGAGGTATATTTTCCACTAAACTATCTGCTAAAATATTATCTACATTAAATTTCTCTTTGGCGTATTTAATAGCATCAGGAGATTTATCATATCCAATATATATTTTATCAGCTTTATCACAACAAAGATGTCTTTCACCCCAGCCAGCAAAGGGGTCAAAAACAGTAGCACTATCTCTTAAAAAGAATTCAGCTGATAATGTTCCAATTTCCATATTAAATGGAGAAAACTCAGCTCGACTTGATTTAATTTTGCCTTTTTTATCTTTAACACCTGTGCGAAGTCCTTTCTTTCCTACTTTTTCACAATCAATAACAGAAACTGGGTAAATAGTATAATGCTTACTCATATAACATTAACTTGTATTTTATTATTTATTCAAGTTAAATGATGAAAAAACAATTACAAGAATTAATTGAAAAAATGAATGCCGACTGGGAAAGAGAACGGAATGAATTAAAAAGTGAAAACAAAGCCTTGCTTGAAAAAGTGAATGAATTAAAGAAAATATTATTTACTTTTGAAAAAATTTGTAGAAAGACAAGAACAAGAGAAGACGATAAATAATAAACATTTAGGAAATTATAAAATTGATTTTATTTTAGCTTAAATAATTATCTTTATTAGTATATATATGGAAACGAAAAACGACCCTTATGACGAATATTTAAAATATCACAATTATACACTTATGAACGATAGGTTGCCGAGATTTATTAAAATTAATACTAACAATACGATATCAAGTAATGCCGAACAAAGAATTAGAAAAGAATACGAATTAAAAACTGTAGGTAAATCTAAACTACAATCTAAAAAAATTATTATGGATTATGCGAAAAGTTTAAGAGGAGGGAGTAGAAACTTTAGAAATGAAAAATATGCCTACAGATTTCTAGCACAATCTTATAATTTAGCACTACAACCAATCAGGCGAGCAATAATTAAAAAAAGAATAGAAGACGCGAAAAAAATATTAATTTCAATTACTATACGATTTAGAGGGTGGAACAGGTCTAAAACAGGAGTATATATATTAGCGAAAGAGGTTCAAATCCAAAGAACCGACACTATATTACCTGAACGAATTGCACAATGGAAAATGGCTATGAAACAGGAAGTAATGGATTTATTGATAGATAGTCCTTTTGATAAAAGTGAAGTCAAGATTATTAAAGAAAATCAAATAGTAGTTCAAGATCCTGAGCCCTTGGAATGGATACCGATTCAACTTGGGGGAGTTATGAATTTAGATGGTTGTGTAAAAAATAATGTTTGGTGTAAAAACAGAAATATGTGCGTTGTTGATTTAATACAATACAGGTATGCGAAAAAAAAAGGGTTCAGGAAAAAAAATAAAGATGAAAATGAAATAGAATTTTGGAGCACTCATAATGAAGAATGTAATTATCAAGGTTATGAAGTTAATTATCAAATAGAAGAAAGAGGATTAATGAACCCGAATAAAACAGGATATACATTAAATCATATTAAATGCTGGTGTAGGAATAATGATGTAAATATGTATTGTTTAATTGATGGTAAAGTAGTAGATACATATTATAATGCTTCGGCAAGAAAAAAGAAAAATCAGCCACTTATATTTGAATTAAAAAATAATCATATGTATCCTATTTTGGATACAGGCAAAATTAAACAAATTACTTGTAAGCCAAAAAAAGGGCAAAAAGAAATTAAAAGTAATAGTCAGCAAGAAGTCAAGAAAAATGATATGGACGAACATAATGATGAAGATGTTATTGTTAAATATCGTAATAAAGAGATTTGGAAGAAATGTGAAAACAAGTGTTATATGGATTATGCTTGTGAAATAATGGCGAGAGATAATCTTATGACTTATCCAGCAAGAAATTTATGTTTATATAATGGTTCATTAAGTTCATTTAAATTAGGTGATAATAAATATTTAATGGTAAATGATGTCGTTCCTGATGAAGAATGTGAAAATAAAACTCAGCTTATAAATAATAGAAATTTAAGAGTTATTAAAAATTATTGTGAAAAAAAAGATATTCATTTTACAGGACAATCAGCACCATTCTTTGTCTATCCATATATCAAGGATTTATTTAAATATTATTCAAGTTATTTCTCAAAAAGTGTTTGTGATGCTTTATTAAAAAAAACAGGTATAAAATTTAGAACTCATTACGGAGTTGTAAATAGAAATAAAAAATTATGGAAAAATACTTTATGTTACGATATTAATAAATGTTACAGGGCAGTAATGGAAAATCCTAGTGAGCAATGGCTTACTATTGATTTTAATCAAGAAGAACAAAAATTTAGTGAACAAGATTATATTGATTTTAATAATACTAAAAAAGTTCCAATTGGATTATATTATGTTAAGACTCAAGATAATACTCTATTTCATTATTCTAATTGGTATTCATCAGGAACAATTAATTATGTTATTGAAAAAACAGATATAGAATTTACGATTATGAATAAAATATTAGGACAAGGTCAAGATAAATCACTATTAAAAAATATTATAGACCAAATTAAAAAAGATTATATTGATGTTGGACTACAAAAATTATTAATTAATAGTATTTATGGCTATTTAATGAAAACACATAATAGTAAAACCTTAATGAATGTTGATGAAGATTTACAAGCAGTATGGAAAACGCGTCTCCTGATCCAAGGACAAAAAAATGAAAAATTACAATATGACGAAGTTAAATGTTCTAATGGTAAAACTTTATATTGTTATGGTAGAAAATACAAGACAGCAATAATGAACCAAAATTTAGCGATGGCTATACAAATTACAGACCAAGCAAATATTAAATTATATGAAATGACTAATAAAATGTATGGGAAAAATAGTGTATTATTATATAGAAATACAGATAGCGCCGTAGTAGGTTTTATAGACAAAGAGGATAAAGAAATATCACAAATGAAAATGGAACAATATGTAAATAAAGATGTTGGTGGATATAGTTTAAATTTTCCTCCATTATTACAAGATGTGAGAAATGAAAGAGAACAATTTTACAGAGAAGTTTATTGGAAACATAATCCTTATGAATGGAAGAAGAATAATGATTTGAATGATAGTGATAAATGGATTGATATTATAAAATCATTAGTAGATAAAGGTGGTGGTATGCTTCTTGGTCGAGCAGGAACAGGCAAGAGTTTTGTATGTATAAAAGGAATGGAAGCATTAGAAAAAGCAGGAACAAGATGTAAAGCTATAGCATTTACAAATAAAGCAACAATTCAATTGGACGGTGAAACTATTCATCATTTCCTCCGTATTGATAAAAATGGAAAATTAAATACAGAATGGGCTAAAGAGCAAGGTAAAAAACTTGATGTTATATTTGTTGATGAGATTAGTATGGTCTCAAGTGACTTATGGAAAATATTAACAGAATTTAAAATATTATCAGGTATTACATTTATATTAATTGGGGATTTTAGACAATTACCACCTGTAAAAGACTTGTTACTACTAGGCAACTCAAGTTGGTTTAATCATTCTTCGGTAAAATATTTGGCTAATTTTAACCAAATTGAATTAACAGAGATGAAAAGATATGATAAAAAATTATGGAATTTATTAGAAGATATTTGGGAAAATAACGGAATGAATAGTCAAAAATTCTTAAAGAATATTACAAAAAGAACAATCCAAGAATTAGTAGAAAGAAAAAATATTTGTTATTCAAATAATACAAGAAAGATAATCAATATTATGGTTCAACAAGAAATTAGACCTAAATATACAGGATTTACTCAAATAAAATATAAAGGACTACCAAATAAATATAATCAAGATATTATGATATTCAAGGGGGCAAAATTTATTATGTATTATACAACAAAATGTAAAACCTTGAAAAAAAATGAAGAAGTTGAAGTTGTTAATTATGGTGATAATTTTGTTGAATTAACTAATTATGGAAATGTTGATAATTTTAAAATTACTTGGAAATCAGATAAAGAATTTCATAAAAAATTTCTACTAGGATATGCTACTACTATTCATAAAAGTCAAGGTGATACTATAGATGGTAAGGTGAACATATTTGATATTGAAATGATACAAGATTGGCTTCAAGATAAAAGAGCATTATATACAGCATTATCTAGAGCAAAATCTTTAAAAAACATAATACCAAGTTGTTTATAATAAAATATTTATATATCATATAATGAGTTATACAATTACATCATATACTAGAAGCAAGGCAAGGGCTTTGGGGGTTCAAGTTAAATTATCAAAAAATAAAAAAAAGAAATTAGATGTTTTTAAAAATGGTAAAAAAATAGCAAGTATTGGGGCTCGGGGAATGGGAGATTTTCCAACATACAAGAGAGAGAAAGGCTTGGAATTTGCGAAAAAAAGACAAAAGGCATATAGAAGTAGAATGGCGAAAAATATAAACAAGGTAGGAACACCAGGATATTATGCGGGAAAATTATTGTGGTAAAATTGATTTAATTTAATAATAATATATTTTTATTATTATTATTATGGCTACTATTAACCAAATACCCGATGATGTCCTTGAAACTCATATCTTGCCTTTAGCTACGGAGGAAACAAAATTAAGAGAGAGAATTGTAGAATTAGAAAATGTGAGAAACTGTCGGGAAAAGGAACTTGATGAGTTGAGGACAAGTTTTCAAGAAAGTCGGGCGGATTGGAGAAAACAGAAGGACGATATAAAGGCTTTATGTAAATTAGTAAAATATTATAAAATAGAATTAGATAAACAAGTAAGTGATTCCGCGAATTCTCGTTTTAGTGATAGCGATAACGACTATTAAAATTGATTTAAATTTAATAATAATATATCTTCATTATTATTATTATGACTACTATTAACGAAAACGGAATTGAAGTATTTACTTGTAAATATTGCGAACTTGAGTGCGATGTTGTATTTGCCGACCAAGATGGAAATCCTACTTATATTGATTATTGTGAGACTTGTTGCGATAAGCACCCTGAGTTGATGGAGGTTGCTAATATATTAGAGTCACTCAAGGATAGACTAGGGTATTACCAAGATGAAGAAGAAGCAAATCCTCAATCTTAAGATTTAAATTTAATATATTGATGATATGGTTCTACTAAATTTTTATTAAACAAGAAACCTAACCTTGTATAGAACTTAATTGCCTTTGTATTATTAGAATCTACTTTTAAAATTATATCTTTATTTTTAAATTTGGAGAGAAATATATTAATAACCTTGAAACCATTACCTTGGTTTTTATTTTTAGATATAATTCTATTTAATTTAACTTCTGGTTTTCTTTTATAAACCAAGTAATCAAGATAGACACCATCTTGGTATATATAAGTTTCCTTATCAATATTTTTTTTTAAATCTTGATATAAAAACCTCATATATGCGTTTTGAAATATAGGCTCTTGCTTGAAAATCTCATAAATTTCTTTAATCATTATATTAATTCATAACATTATAAATTTGAGATTTTCTTATATTATAAGCAGAATTAGTTGATAAAAAAGCTATTTTATTCCAATTTAAGTTTTTGAATTTTATTAAACCTGCTTGTTTATTTTTTTTGAATACAATACCATATCCTTTTTTTCCAGGTAAATTATCAAAGCAAGTATAATATTTCATATTTTTCTCTCCAAAACAAGTTGAAGGTAAATAAATATCACAATCATATAACATATTTTTATTTCTTGTAGTTGATGGTGTTCCACCGTCACTTAATGAATATATTTTTATAAAATCCTCATTATGCTTGAGTATATTATATTTTTCATTCTTATCATTTTTAGACCAAATTTGAAATATACACTCCACTTTTACTTTCTTATTACCAGGATAATAAAAGCTAGAATCAATATTTTCACTATGTATTAAATTCAAGCCTTTTACTCTTTTTCTTGGCGACCCTTTACCATCACTTTCAAATAATTGCGGTAAAATAAAAGCTACATAATCACAAAATTTTGCTGAATGATTTATAAATTTTAAAGCAAGATGTCCTCTTAATCCAAATGGTGGATTTCCTATACAGCAATACTTGCCTAAAGGTGGTGTCCACTCTAAGAAATCTTGTTTTTTAATATTATCATTTTTGGGTTCAATATCAAGAGCTATATATTTATCAAGAAATGGTAAAAAACTACCATCACCAGCAGATGGTTCAATAAATGTAAAATCATTACTCACAAGATCCTGAAATACTTGATAACAATACTTGGCTGTTTTTTTATCTGTATAGAATTGGTCTTTATCTTTTGGAGAGAAAAGTGAATAATCAACTGGTATCTTGGCTAATTTATATAATTCAAATGTATATTGCTTTGGAACTTTATTATTTTTAATCCATCTCTTTACAGTACCTTGGCTTACATTACAATATTTGCTCACATTGTGCACATTATTTTTAACTATATCTATTAATTTCATATATAGTTACAAGACAAGAAAAAAAAAGTCAAGACATTTGTCCTCATTTGAATCTGAAAATTGAAAACTATTTATGATTATATATCATCATTATTATTCTCATTATGACCTCCTCTTATAATAAAAACACCCTTCAATACCACCTTGATATGATTAAAAAAGCTCCAGAAATAGAAGCATATTGGAAAGAAAGAAACAAAGACCCCAAGCATATACATCGTTATTATGATAGAAACAAAGCTTGTAGAATTTGCTATCAAACTCTTCTTGGAAACGCCAAAGGCACTTGTGAAGCAGAAAGTAGAGAAAGATTTCTTGCGTTGGCTAACCACCGAACTCAAGCTCTTCTTCGCTTAGAAATGAAAGCTCCAACACCTTCAGGCAAGATTTATCATAATG
>TARA_R110001599_G_scaffold82293_11_pt1 | contig 23310 bp, 20 predicted proteins | sample TARA_R110001599 | Tara Oceans TARA_R110001599 (sample SAMEA4398360) | marine metagenome | biome: Polar Biome; feature: [MES] marine water layer (ENVO:01000295) within the mesopelagic zone...; material: water (ENVO:00002006), including particulate matter (ENVO:01000060) such...
TCGCAAGATGAGCAGGCATAAAAAAGCCCAGTCAAGACTGGGCTTTTTTACATCAGCAAGAACTTATTTCTTGATGTCTAAAAGTTCGACGTCAAATTTCAGCACTTGGTTAGGGCCGATTTTGCCACCAGCGCCTTGCTCGCCATAGGCAAGAGCGGCGGGGATAACAAACTCGTATTTGCTGCCAACAGTCATTAGCTGCACGCCTTCAGTCCAACCAGGAATAACTTGGTTGAGCTGGAATGTTGCTGGCTCTTTGCGGTCATAGGAGCTGTCGAAAGTTTCGCCATTGAGCAGCGTGCCTTTGTAATGCACGGTGACAGTGTCTTCAGCGGTTGGCTTAGCGCCTGTGCCGGCAGTCAACACGCGGTATTGCAAGCCGCTAGCAGTTGTTGTCACGCCTTCTTTTTTGCCATTCTCAGCTAAGAATTTTGCGCCACCAGCAACGGCCGATTTAGCTTCTTCTTCCTGCTTTTTCATGTGCTTTTCACGCAGCTTTTGCGCCACGGTGGTTTGGATTTCGCGGCGAGTTGCGTCATCCATGGCCAATTCGTTTTTCGCCATTACATCATCAAGGCCTTGGGTTAGCGCGGCCATATCGAGGTCATCGCGGATAGTTTCCAAAGACTTGCCGATGTCGACGCCAACGGAGTAGCTGAATTTTTCAGTTTCGGTTTCTGGCGTGCTGCTACCGAAAGGGTTGCAAGCAGCTAGTAGTGCAGCGGCACCAAATGTAATCGCCAGCTTGGGTACTAGCTTAGAAGAACGAATCATATTGTGTCCTTTGTTCTTGGGGTAAGTGGTGGAGCGATTGAAGCGCATTGGTCTGCGTTTGTCATCGTTTCATCGGGATTTTTCTTGTAAGCGGCGCAATAAGCTGGAAGTGTCCCAGCGCCCGCCACCAAGACTTTGTACATCGGCATAGAAATCATCAATCATTTCGGTTGCTGGCAGTTGCAGGCCTAAGGCGCGAGCCTCGGCCAAAACAATAGCCAAATCTTTGCGCATCCAATCAACTGCAAAGCCGTGCTCATATTTATCGTTGAGCATGGTCTGGTAGCGATTCAGCAGCTGCCATGATGATCCTGCACCTTGGCCGATTAAGGGCATGACTTTAGCCACATCAAGGCCAGCTTGTTGCGCGAAGTGCATGCCTTCAGCCAAGCCTTCAATGACGCCTGCTACGCAGATTTGGTTGACCATCTTGGCTAATTGGCCTTGGCCGCAGCCGCCAATATGCGCTTGGGCTTTAGCATAGGTAGCGAGCACGTCGTGCGCGCGGGCAACTGCCGCCTCGCTGCCGCCGCAGAAGATGCTCAGTTGGCCGTTTTCTGCGCCTTGTTGGCCGCCCGAAACAGGGGCATCGACCCAGTCAATGCCGTGCTCACTAACTTCCGCTGCGAGTGTGCGGGTGATTGCCGCCGACACGGTGGAATGATCAATGATGAGGCCGCCCGGCTTTAGACCAGCAGCTATGCCATCTGAGCCGCGCACGACTTCTGCAATGTCTTCATCGCGACCCACACAGGTGAGCACTATATCGGCCGCAGCCGCAGCTTCTCTGGCGCTACTGGCGCGCTGGCCATGATATTGCTCTTGCCAGGCGATGGCTTTTGCTTCGCTACGGTTCCATACAGTTACTTGATGTCCGGCGCGCTGTAAATGCCCAGCCATGGGGTAGCCCATGACACCTAGGCCGATAAAGGCGAGTGCGGCCATAAAGATGTCTCCAAAAGTAAACTGGCGATGAGACTAGCAGGGCGAATGCGGAGGCGAAAGTAAGTAGTACTTGCAAATACGAATCTATCTTATTTATACTTAGTACATCGACATGTACCGAGGGCGCCGCCCATGTATGTTTGCCTATGCCACGGAGTTACCGATCGCGCTATTACTCAAGCCGCGCGTGATGGGGTAGATACCTTTGATGCCTTGCAGCAACGCACGGGCGTATCAACGTGCTGCGGCGCTTGCCGTGAGCATGCTGAAGATGTGTTTGCCAGTGCCTGTGTCTCTGAAGCTGGTGCTACTGCCGCCACGATTACCGTTGGGCAATGGCAGCCTGCAGCGATGGCGCGTTAAGAATAATACTTACTGATTCAGCCTTTGTTTTGGAAGCTAATTAGTAGACACAAAAAAGCCGCGAATTTCGCGGCTTTTTTGTGTCGGTAAACTTAGCGTTTATCGACCGGTGTAAAGTCACGTTGTGTGTGACCCGTATAAAGTTGGCGAGGGCGGCCAATTTTATACGGCGCACTGTGCATTTCCAGCCAATGTGAAATCCAGCCGACGGTACGCGCTAGGGCGAAGATCACTGTGAACATTGAGGTAGGAATGCCAATGGCTTTCAAGATGATGCCCGAGTAGAAGTCAACGTTCGGGTACAGCTTGCGCTCAATAAAGTATGGATCGCTTAAGGCAATGCGCTCAAGCTCCATGGCCAATGCCAGTTGCGGGTCATCGATATTAAGAGCGGCTAGCACTTCGTCACAGGTCTGCTTCATGACTTTGGCGCGTGGGTCAAAGTTTTTGTAGACGCGGTGACCAAAGCCCATCAGTTTCACTTCTTTGGTTTTCACTTTTTCCATGAAGTCAGCGACGTTTTCAACGCTGCCAATTTCATCGAGCATTTTCAGTACGGCTTCGTTGGCGCCGCCGTGTGCGGGGCCCCAAAGTGCGGCGATGCCAGCAGCGATACAGGCGTAAGGATTGGCGCCTGTGGAGCCAGCCATACGCACTGTTGATGTCGACGCGTTTTGTTCATGGTCAGCATGCAAAGTAAAGATACGATCCATGGCTTTCGCCAACACTGGATTGACCTTATAGCCTTCATCAGCTGGTACGGCGAACATCATATGCAGGAAGTTTTCGGCATAGTTCAGGTCGTTGCGCGGGTACATGAACGGCTGACCAGACGAATACTTGTAGCTCATCGCAGCGATTGTTGGGATTTTCGCGATTAATCGAATAGCCGTGATTTCGCGATGTTTTGGATCATTAACGTCCAAGCCATCGTGGTAGAAGGCTGATAACGCACCCACCACGCCACACATTATTGCCATCGGATGTGCATCTCGACGGAAACCTTCAAAAAATTTGCGCAGTTGCTCGTTCACCATGGTGTGATTAGTGACAAGTTGCGTGAATTCTGCTTTTTGCTCGGCATTAGGCAGTTCGCCATTGAGCAGCAAATAGCAAACTTCTAGGTATTCAGCTTGCTCAGCGAGTTGATTGATTGGGTAACCGCGATGCAACAAAATACCTTTGTCGCCATCAATAAACGTGATCTTTGATTCACAGGCTGAAGTTGCCATGAAGCCTGGATCGTAGGTGAAGTAGCCTTTGGCTAAAATATCTTTAACATCAACAACATCTGGGCCTAATGTGCCTGATGAGATAGGTAGGTTGATGGTGTCATCACCAATGGTTAACGTCGCGGTTTTGGCCGTCATCACGGTCTCCTGAAGAGGGGTTCAGCGCTCAGCGAGGACTGCACCAGCGTCATCAAATTAAACTAACGCTCAGGGCGCAAGCATCAAGAATGGGGACAGCGTGGGAGCAGCTCTTTGCGGGTTGCGCTGTTAGCTTAAATCACGAGACAAAATTGTCAATAAATTAGCCGCTATCTTGTCAACCAATTCGACTGAAGTTGGAGTCAATCGGTGCAAATGCCCGACTTTCGTCTATAAAAATGCGTTTTTACTAGTTTGTATTACGTTCTGTGCGGGATTATACTTTCTCGCCAATCTGCTAAGCGCTCAAAAAATAAGCTAAAAATCTTGTTTTTCAAGTACTTATGCTAGAGGACATTACAAACATCAGCCACGCCCCTTAGGGCCCGACCAACAGGACGCTCTCTGTGAAAAGCAACAGACCGGTCAATCTATCGTTGGCTACTGTCATTGAAGTTAATCTTAAATCGCCAGTGGCAATCGCTTCTATCCTTCATCGCCTGTCAGGCATTTTGCTGTTTTTTGTGGTGCCGGGCTTACTTGCGCTACTGAGTTGCTCGCTGGCCTCGCCAGAAAGCTTTGCCTCGACCAAAGAATTGCTCAGCGGTGTTGCCGCTAAAGCTGTGCTCTTTGTTTCTCTGGCTGGTTTGGTCTATCACTTGCTCGCTGGTATCAAGCATTTGATTATGGACTGGGGTTTTGCTGAGACGCTGGAGGGCGGTCGTGCCTTCGCTACTTCTACATTAGTGGCCTCGGCATTTGCCATCGCCGCCGTCTTTGTATGGGTGATGTTCTAATGAAAAGTGCAACAAGCTTCTCTCGTTCGGGTCTGTCCGATTGGATCGCCCAGCGTGTCAGTGCTGTAATCTTAGCGGTCTACACCATTTGGCTATTTGGTTGGATCATTGCTCACCCAGGCCTTGACTATGAAACCTGGCATAGCTTTATGACCACCACGCCTATGCGTATTTTCACTTTGCTGGCACTGCTGTCGTTTGTAGGCCACGCATGGATTGGCATGTGGACAGTCACCACCGATTACCTAACATCGATGCAGATGGGTCCGAAAGCTGATGTACTGCGCTTATTAGTGCAAATGGCCATGGCGATCGCATTGTTTGTGGTCATCGTGTGGGGCATTCAGATCATTTGGGGCAGCTAAGATCATGACAAAGATGCGTACAGTAAATTTTGATGCAGTGATCGTAGGCGGCGGCGGTGCCGGTATGCGTGCGTCACTGCAATTAGCACAATCGGGCTTCAAAACTGCCTTGATTTCGAAAGTATTCCCAACGCGTTCGCACACGGTATCGGCGCAGGGTGGTATCACTTGTGCTATCGCTTCATCCGATCCTAATGACGACTGGCGCTGGCATATGTACGACACCGTTAAAGGTGCCGACTTTATTGGTGACCAAGACTCTATCGAGTACATGTGTTCGGTTGGCCCACAAGCCGTGTTTGAGCTTGAACACATGGGTCTGCCATTTTCGCGTACCGAAGAAGGCCGTATTTATCAGCGCCCATTCGGCGGTCAGTCGAAAAACTTTGGCGAAGGTGGTCAGGCCGCGCGTACTTGCGCCGCTGCCGACCGTACCGGCCATGCGCTGTTGCACACGCTGTATCAGCAAAATTTAAAGCATAAAACCACGTTCTACATTGAATGGTTGGCGCTAGACATCGTGCGTAACCAAGATGGTGCGGTCTGCGGCGTTATCGCCATGGACATCGCCACTGGTGAGACTGTGTTCTTCAAGTCGAAAGCTACCGTGTTCGCTACTGGTGGTGCGGGCCGTATCTACTCATCGACCACTAACGCCCACATCAACACCGGCGACGGCGTTGGCATGGCGGCGCGTGCCGGCATTCCATTGCAAGACATGGAAATGTGGCAGTTCCACCCAACCGGCATCGCTGGCGCCGGTACGCTGGTGACCGAAGGTTGTCGCGGTGAGGGCGGTTACTTGCTCAATAAAGATGGCGAGCGCTTCATGGAGCGTTATGCGCCGAACGCTAAAGACTTGGCCTCGCGCGACGTTGTTGCTCGTTCCATGGCCTTGGAAATTCGTGAAGGTCGCGGTGCTGGCCCAGACGGTGAATATCTCTACCTGAAACTCGATCACTTGGGCAAAGACGTGCTGCATAGCCGTCTACCAGGCATCTGCGAGTTGGCACAAACCTTCGCACACGTCGATCCAGTGAAAGAACCAATCCCTGTGATTCCAACCTGCCATTACATGATGGGCGGTATCCCGACCAATGTGCATGGCCAGGCGTTGAGCACAGATGCTTCCGGCAAAGACTCGATCATTCCCGGCCTCTACGCTGTCGGCGAAATTGCCTGCGTATCGGTACACGGCGCCAACCGTCTCGGCGGCAACTCGCTGCTCGATTTGGTGGTGTTTGGTCGCGCTGCTGGCCTGCATATCGAAGATGCATTGCGTCAAGGTATGGATCAGCGTCAGCCTAGCGAGTCCGATATTGAGCGTGCGCAATCTCGTATGGCGCGTTGGGATAGCTCAGTTAGCGGCGAATCAGTGCCTGCATTGCGCAAAGAGCTGCAAAAAACCATGCAATCGGCCTTCGGTATTTTCCGTCGTGGCGATGATATGGATACAGGTGTGGCCGCGGTTGCTGCACTGCGCGAACGTATTGCGAAAGCGCATTTGGGCGATAAGAGCAATGCTTTCAACACTGCCCGTGTTGAAGCGCTGGAACTCGATAACCTGCTAGAAACTGCGCAAGCTACTGCTTTGTCAGCACAAAATCGTACGGAGTCACGCGGTGCTCATAGCCGTGAAGATTACCCAGAGCGTGATGATGAAAACTGGCTAGTGCACTCCTTGTTCAATACCGAAACTAAAACGGTGAGCAAGCGTGCGGTGAACTTCGCGCCGAAGCAGGTGAAAACCTTCCAGCCCAAAGCTCGTACATACTAATTCAGGGGTGCATCATGCTTAAAGTCAGCATCTATCGCTATAACCCGGAAACGGATCGCGAACCATATATGAAGGACTATCAAATCGACACGCAAGGTCGTGATTTGATGGTGTTGGACGTGTTGAACTTGGTTAAAGAGCAAGACGATACCTTGGTGTATCGTCGCTCCTGCCGTGAAGGTGTGTGTGGCTCCGACGGCCTCAGCATGAACGGTAAAAATGGTTTGGCCTGCATCGTGCCAATTTCGCAAGCCACTAAAGGCGGCAATCATCTGATTGTTAAGCCTTTGCCAGGCCTGCCGGTTATTCGTGATTTGGTCGTTGATATGACCATGTTCTATAACCAGTACGACAAAGTGCAGCCATTCATTATTAATGACACGCCAGAGCCGGCGATTGAGCGTCTGCAATCGCCGGAAGATCGTGCCAAGATCGATGGTCTGTACGAGTGCATTCTGTGCGCTTGCTGTACAACCAGCTGCCCATCGTTCTGGTGGAATCCTGAGAAGTTCCTCGGTCCATCGGCTTTATTGCAGGCATGGCGCTTCTTGGCCGATAGCCGCGATAACGCAACAGCTGAGCGTTTAGCTAAGCTTGATGACCCGTTCTCCTTATTCCGCTGCCGCGGCATCATGAACTGTGTCAGTGTTTGTCCTAAAGGACTGAACCCTACTAAAGCTATTGGTCATATCCGCAATATGCTGCTAACCGAAGGCTCATAAAGCCAACAGTTGGCGGTTCTAAAAAGGCTCTGTCGATACCCTCGGCAGAGCCTTTTTTTATTTTAATGAGTCGCGCTCGCATTTAGTCGGAATTAACTGCAATCACACTTTGGTAGTGGTTTATCCTCTCGAGTATTCGCGCTAGACTGCTTCACGCGGTTTATACATAAAAGCGCTTAACATAGCGCTTATGTGTGGGTCGTAGTGCCCTAAAAGGGTGCTACGGGGACAGTCAAAGGAGGGCGGCGGTTATCCATCGTGCCAATCGCCTTGCGCACCTCCGCTTGGGAAAATCATCATGCAAGAAGGCCAGATGCTACGGCAGTTGAACTCCTCTCAACTCTCTGCCGAAAACGCCGCCTATGTTGAAGAGCTGTACGAGCAATACCTTGTAGCCCCCAATGACGTGCCGGAAGACTGGCGCAGTTATTTTGAAAAACTTCCCCGTGTCGACGGCGTAAGCATCGACACCCCGCACAAAGGCGTGCGGGAACAATTTTTACTTCTCGCTAAAAACAGTAGCCGTTCGCGCCCCGCGCCAACAGGCAGCGTGAGCAGTGGTCACGACCGACGTCAAGTGGGTGTGCTGCAGCTTATTGCCGGCTATCGTAACCGTGGTCATCAGCAAGCCAAACTCGACCCTCTCGGTCTCATGCCACGCCCAGCGGTTGCCGACTTAGACATTGCTAGCCATGGCTTATCACTCGCCGATATGGATACCGTGTTTCAGACCGGCAACCTAGCCATCGGTAAGGATGAATGCACGCTGCGTGAAATGGTCGATGCCATGAACGCGATTTATTGCGGCAGCATCGGCATTGAGTACATGCACATTGTTGATACCGTGCAAAAGCGTTGGATTCAGCAGCGCTTAGAAGGCAAGCGTGGCCAGCCCGGCTTTTCGACTGAAATCAAAAAGGATTTGCTTGAGCAAATCACCGCAGCCGAAGGTCTAGAAAAGTACTTGGGCACCAAATTTGCTGGCGCCAAACGCTTCGGCCTAGAAGGTGGCGAATCACTGATTCCCATGATCGATGAGCTGATCCAGCGCGCTGGTAGCTACAACACCAAAGAAGTCGTTATCGGCATGGCACACCGTGGCCGTCTCAACGTTTTGGTGAATATTTTAGGTAAAAAGCCAACTAATCTTTTCGATGAGTTCGCTGGTAAAACTTTTAACCAAAGTGGCTCTGGCGACGTTAAATATCACCAAGGCTACTCATCAAACGTGATGACGCCTGGTGGCGAAATGCACTTGGCATTGGCTTTTAACCCGTCGCACTTAGAGATTGTATCGCCAGTGGTTGAGGGCTCGGTGCGCGCGCGTCAAGACCGCCGTGGCGATAGAGTCGGTCGCTCTGTGCTGCCAATTAGCATCCATGGCGATGCCGCGTTTGCCGGTCAAGGCGTGGTGATGGAAACCTTCCAGATGTCGCAAACACGCGGCTATCGCACGGGCGGTACCATCCATGTCGTGATTAATAACCAAGTTGGCTTTACCACCAGTCGTATCGATGATGCGCGCTCGACTGAGTACTGCACGGGCGTGGCAAAGATGGTGCAACCACCTATTTTCCACGTCAACGGCGACGACCCAGAAGCGGTGCTGTTTGTCACGCAAATGGCTTTAGATTTCCGTATGGAGTTCCAGAAAGATGTCGTCATCGACATGTTCTGTTATCGCCGTCGTGGTCATAACGAAGCCGATGAGCCGTCTGCAACACAGCCGAAAATGTATCAAGTCATCAATAGCTTGCCGACTACTCGTGCGATTTATGCTGCGCACTTAGCTGAGCAAGGTGTGGTCAGCATTAGCGAGTCTGATGCTCTATCTGAGCGCTACAGAAAGGCATTAGAGGCTGGTAAGAGCGTCGTTAAACAGCTGGTCACTGAGCCTAATAAAAGTCTATTCGTGGACTGGACGCCGTACCTAAATCATCCCGTGGTCGATGATTGGAATACCGGTGTGCCGATGCCTAAGCTACTTGAGCTCGGTAAGCGCTTGGGGCAAGTACCCGAGGGCTTCGTGATTCAGCGCCAAGTGCAGAAAGTCGCCGATGATCGCCAGCGTATGTGGGCCGGCAACCTCGATTTAAACTGGGGTGCGGCTGAAGTAATGGCCTATGCCACATTGCTCGACGACGAAACCTTGATTCGCATTACCGGACAGGACGTTGGTCGCGGTACCTTCTCACACCGTCATGCGGTTATATATAACCAAAAGGACAGCGAGCCATTTGTGCCTCTGCAGCAAATTAGCAGCATGCCACGTCGCTTTGAGCTCTATGACTCACTGCTGTCGGAAGAAGCTGTGCTGGCATTTGAGTATGGCTATGCGACCACAACGCCAAGTGCGTTGATCATTTGGGAAGCGCAGTTTGGTGACTTTGCTAACGGTGCGCAGGTCGTGATCGATCAGTTCATCTCTAGCGGTGAAACCAAATGGGAGCGTTTATGCGGCCTAACCATGCTCTTGCCGCACGGCTTTGAAGGTCAGGGCCCTGAGCATTCATCGGCTCGCCTTGAGCGCTTCTTGCAGCTGTGCGCTGAGCACAATATGCAGGTTTGCACGCCCTCGACTCCAGCGCAAATCTTCCACTTATTGCGTCGTCAAGCCGTGCGTCCGCTGCGTAAGCCACTGATTATCATGTCGCCGAAAAGCTTGCTGCGTCATAAGCTGGCCACATCGCCATTGGAGTCTTTGGAAAAAGGCCGCTTTGAAACGGTGTTGCCAGAAATCGATGCCATTGATCCTAAGCAGGTCAAGCGTGTGGTGATATGTGGCGGTAAAGTCTATTACGACATACTCGAAAAACGTCGCGAAATGGATCTTAGTGAAGTTGCAGTAGTTCGTGTCGAACAGCTCTATCCATTCCCCGATAAGCGTTTATTGGAAATCCTGGCGCCCTATAGCAATATCGAAGATGTGGTGTGGTGCCAAGAAGAGCCAATGAACCAAGGCGCGTGGTACAACACTCGTCATAACTTAGAACGTGTGGTGCGCCAGTGGCAGCCAGAGTTAAGCATTCGTTATGCTGGCCGCCCGCTATCAGCCGCCCCCGCGGTTGGATCGATGTATTTGCATGCGAAAGAACAGGCGGCATTAGTCGCTGATGCCCTGGGCGGTAAAACCGTCTAACTAACCGCCGAGTCATAAGGAAGATAACCATGAGTGTGGAAATTAAAGCCCCGATATTCCCAGAGTCTGTAGCTGATGGCACGGTGGCTACTTGGCATAAAAAGCCCGGCGAAGCGGTGAAGCGCGATGAGCTAATTGTCGATATTGAAACCGACAAAGTAGTACTGGAAGTGCTTGCACCTGCCGATGGCGTTATTAGCAATGTACTCAAGCAAGAAGGCGATACCGTTCTTTCGCAGGAAACCTTAGCAACATTTACTGAGGGCGCTGCCGCTACAGCTTCAGCTCCAGAAGCAAGTGCACCTGCCGCCAGCACAGCCGCGACTTCATCAGCCGCTGCTGGCCCTGCTGCTCGTAAAGCGGCAGCTGAAAGTGGCGTATCGCTCGATAGCATTGAAGGCTCGGGCAAAGGCGGTCGCGTTACTAAGGCCGATGTGCAAGGCGCGAAAGCCGCTCCTGCTCCAGCTGCGGCCGCTCCTGCACCAGCTGCTCCTGCTCCTGCCGTATCCTTAGCTGTTGGTGAGCGTGTTGAAAAACGCGTACCAATGACACGTTTGCGCGCCAAAGTGGCCGAGCGCCTGCTCGAAGCTAAGCAATCTACTGCTATGTTGACGACTTTTAACGAAGTCAACATGAAGCCAATCATGGATCTGCGCAAGCAGTACGTGGACAAGTTTGAGAAAGTACACGGCGTGCGCTTAGGCTTTATGTCGTTCTTTGTGAAGGCCGCTGTTGAGGCGCTGAAACGCTTCCCAGCAGTCAACGCCTCCATCGATGGCCATGACATTGTTTATCACGGCTATAACGACATTGGCGTGGCGGTATCATCAGACCGCGGCTTGGTTGTGCCAGTGCTGCGCAATGCCGAATACATGAGCCTGGCGGAAGTGGAAAAAACCGTCATGGGCTTTGGCAAAAAAGCCCGTGATGGCAAGCTTTCCATGGACGACATGATCGGCGGCACCTTCACCATTTCCAATGGCGGTGTCTTCGGTTCATTGCTATCCACCCCCATTTTGAACCCGCCACAAACGGCTATTTTGGGCATGCACAAAATCCAAGATCGCCCGATGGCAGTCAATGGCCAAGTGGTTATTTTGCCGATGATGTATTTGGCCGTGTCTTATGACCATCGCTTGGTTGATGGCAAAGAGGCCGTGAGCTTCTTGGTGGCCATTAAAGAACTGATTGAAGATCCGGCCCGCATGCTGCTGGAAATTTAAGCGACTGTTGCAGCGAGCCGATTCGTCGGCTCAATTATTTAGAGAGAAATTATGAGTCAACGCGCAGATTTGGTCGTCATTGGTGGCGGCCCTGGTGGCTACGAAGCCGCCATTCGTGCCGCCCAACTTGGGTTATCGGTGATTTGTATTGATCGTCGCATTCACAAAGGCAAGCCAGCACTTGGCGGCACGTGTTTGAACGTCGGTTGTATTCCATCGAAGGCTTTGCTGGATAGCTCACACAAATATCATGACCTGAAGGCCGGTTACGAAAATCACGGCATCAGCACTGGTGAAGTGAAAATTGATATTGCCGCCATGTTGGCGCGCAAAGACAAAGTAGTCGACCAGCTCACAGGCGGCATTGCCGGCTTGTTGAAAGGCAATGGCATTACCTGGTTGCAGGGCAGCGGTCAGTTGCTGGCTGGTAAGCGTGTCGAGTTCACGCCACACGAAGGCGAGAAAGAAATCATCGAAGCTAGCCATGTCATTTTGGCCTCAGGCTCTAAGCCGATCGAAATTTCCGCAGCACCATTGGCCGATGGCATTGTGGTCGATTCCACAGGTGCTCTTGAGTTCACTGAAGTGCCTAAGCGCTTAGGTGTTATCGGTGGTGGCGTTATTGGTCTTGAATTAGGTTCGGTATGGTCGCGCTTAGGCGCCGAAGTAGTGGTATTGGAAGCTGTTGATGAGTTCCTCACCATCGCTGATAAAGCCATCTCGAAAGAAGCCAAAAAACTGCTGACTAAGCAAGGTTTGGATATTCGTCTTGGTGCTCGCGTTACCGGTTCAGAAGTTAAAGGCTCACAAGTTAACGTGACTTATACCGATGCCAATGGTGAGCATAGCGAAGTTTTCGACAAGCTGATCGTTGCCGTGGGCCGTCGTCCAGTCACTGGCGGTCTACTCAACGCCGACAGCGGCATTAACTTAGATGAGCGTGGTTTTGTTCATGTCAATGACCAATGCCGCGCTTCTGTGCCAGGCGTTTACGCCATTGGCGACTTAGTTCGTGGCCCGATGCTCGCGCACAAGGCGATGGAAGAGGGTGTGATGGTGGCGGAAATAATCGCTGGCCATCATGCACAAATCAACTATGACCTCATTATTTCAGTCATCTATACACACCCTGAAGTAGCGTGGGTTGGCTTGTCTGAAGAGCGCGCTAAGTCTGAAGGCTATGATGTTAAAGCAGGCCAATTTCCCTTCGCGGTTAATGGTCGCGCGCTAGCTGCCGACGATAGCGATGGCTTTGTGAAATTCGTCGCCTGCGCCAAAACTGACCGCCTACTTGGCATGCACGTCATTGGCCCAGGTGCTGGCGACATGATCCACCAAGGCTTAATCGCCATGGAGTTTGGTTCCAGCGTCGAAGACTTACAGCTGATGTGCTTTGCTCACCCAACCTTATCGGAAGTGGTGCATGAAGCTGCGCTGTCAGTTGATGGTCGCGCTATTCACGCGATCCAACGCAAACGCAAGTAATAGACTTATCGGGGCCGCAAGGCCCCGGTTCATTTCCGCCAGAATGACGCATTCTCGGCGGGCAAAAGCTTAGTAGTAGCCCTGCTAGGTCAAACACAACGAGTGGTGATCTCACGATGAATCTGCACGAGTATCAAGGCAAGCAACTGTTTGCCGACTATGGTCTGCCGGTATCCAAAGGCTTCGCAGCCTCAACACCGGAAGAAGCCCGCGCTGCTGCTGAGCGTATCGGTGGCGATGTTTGGGTGGTTAAAGCCCAAGTTCACGCAGGCGGTCGCGGTAAGGCCGGTGGCGTGAAATTAGTTAAGACGCTGGATGAGGTAGAGGCCTTTGCCCGCGAGCAACTAGGCACGCGTTTAGTGACTTACCAAACAGATGCCAAAGGTCAGCCGGTCTCGAAGATTCTCGTCGAAACATGCACCGACATCGATAAAGAGTTGTACTTAGGTGCAGTGGTCGATCGCGCCACACGCCGCATTGTCTTCATGGCTTCAACAGAAGGCGGTGTGGATATTGAGAAAATTGCTCACGAAACACCTGAGAAAATTCTCACTGCAGCCATTGATCCATTGGTCGGTCCACAAGCCTTCCAGGGCCGTGAGTTGGCTTACAAGCTTGGTCTAGATAGCAATCAAGTGAAGCAGTTCGTGAAGATCTTCATGGGCTTAGGCAAGATGTTCACTGATCTTGATCTGGCGCTGTTGGAAATCAACCCGCTGGTCATCACCAATGAAGGCAACTTGCACTGCTTGGACGCGAAGATCGTTATCGACTCCAACGCGCTTGGCCGTCATCCCAAACTCAAAGCCATGTACGACCCATCGCAAGATGACGAGCGTGAGCGCCGTGCCGCTGAGTGGGAGCTGAACTACGTTGCCCTCGAAGGCAATATCGGCTGCATGGTCAATGGCGCTGGTTTGGCCATGGCAACCATGGATTTGATCAAGCTCAAAGGCGGCCAGCCTGCTAACTTCTTAGATGTTGGCGGCGGTGCGACCAAAGAGCGCGTGACTGAGGCTTTCAAAATCATCTTGTCAGATGATTCAGTGGCGGCAGTTCTGGTCAATATTTTCGGCGGCATCGTTCGTTGCGACATGATTGCTGAAGGCATCATTGGCGCAGTGAAAGAAGTTGGCGTGAAAGTGCCAGTGGTGGTTCGTTTGGAAGGCAACAATGCCGACCTAGGCGCGCAAAAGCTGCGTGAAAGCGGACTCAATATTATTCCGGCCGCCTCGCTCGATGAAGCAGGCGAGCTCGTTGTTAAAGCTGTGGGAGCCTGAGCATGAGTGTTCTGATCAACAAAGATACGAAAGTGATCTGCCAAGGCTTTACTGGCTCGCAAGGCACTTTACACAGCGAGCAGTCGATTGCTTATGGCACGCAAATGGTCGGTGGTGTTACGCCTGGTAAGGGCGGCACAACGCATTTGGGTCTGCCAGTATTTGATACTGTGCGCGAAGCCGTTGAGAAAACCGGTGCTACGGCGACCGTAATTTATGTGCCAGCCGCTTTTGCTAAAGACTCGATTTTAGAAGCTGTCGATGCTGGCATTGAGCTGGTGGTGTGTATCACCGAAGGCGTGCCAACCATCGACATGCTGTTCGTGAAAGAGTACATCGTGCGTAAAGGCGGTGTGCGCTTAATCGGGCCAAACTGCCCCGGCATCATCACGCCAGGCGAATGCAAAATCGGCATCATGCCCGGTCACATTCACTTGCCAGGCAAAGTAGGCATCGTGTCGCGTTCCGGCACATTGACCTATGAAGCCGTGAAGCAGACCACTGACCTAGGCTTTGGCCAGTCAACCTGCATCGGTATTGGTGGTGATCCAATCCCAGGCATGACCTTTATCGATGCTTTGGAGCTATTCCAAAACGACCCGCAAACCGAAGCCATCATCATGGTTGGCGAGATTGGCGGTTCGGCTGAAGAAGAAGCTGCTGAGTTTATCAAAGCGCATGTTACCAAACCTGTCGCATCATACATTGCCGGTGTTACTGCACCTCCAGGCAAGCGCATGGGCCATGCCGGTGCCATCATTTCTGGTGGTAAAGGCACAGCGGATGAGAAGTTTGCTGCGCTAGAAGCTGCTGGTGTAAAAACCGTGTCGAACCCAGCGATGCTGGGTGCGGCCATTGCTGAGTTGACTGGCTGGAAATAAGCTTTAAGTCTGCAAAGCCAAAGCCCGCTTAAGCCTCATGTTTAAGCGGGCTTTTTTGTCCAAGCGGTGTTGACCCAATACCTAAACATTTATTAGATTCCTAGAGGTCACAAGGTCGTGACTTCATGGAAAAAATATAATGCATTTAATTAAAAAAATTGCTGCTGCTGCGGCACTGACGGCTAGCTTGTCGGGTTGTGTAGCAGTTGCTACGCCAACATTGGGCTTGGTATATACCAATGTTCGTGCGCCTATCATGGCCACAGAAAACGAAGCAGCCAATAAGCAGGGCACAAGCTGTGCAACCAGCCTATTGGGTCTGTTTGCTTTCGGCGATGCGTCCATTGAAAAAGCAAAGCGTAGCGCCAACATCACTAAAGTATCGTCTGTGAGCTATGACTCATTTTCGCTCTTAGGTGCTTATGGCCGCTTCTGTACGTTAGTGACTGGCTCCTAAATAATTACGGGGAGCATTTACGAGTGATTGCTTCTGAGTAAGTGCTCCTTTAGGCATGTTTCGAGAGCCCGCTTAAGCCTCATGTTTAAGCGGGCTTTTTCGTTTCTGCGCATTGAATAATCTGCGGCGTGTAATACTCACCGCCATTGCGTGACTAAGCAGTAATGATCGATTGTGTTGAGGGCGTGCATGTCTGTATTTTCTGGATTTTTTACATTATTAGCCGCCATTATTATTGGCTTGATGCTGTGGACGGGTATTGGCCAATGGTGGCTAGAGCGTGAGCATCCGCCGATTGGGCAGTTCATCACGGTAGATGGCATTCGCCTGCACTATGTCATTGCTGGGGAAGGGCCGGGCATTATTCTCGTTCATGGTGCCAGTTCAAATTTGCAGGAGTTCACTAGCAGCATATTGCCGGAGCTGGCTAAAACGCATCGCGTTATCGCCTTTGATCGCCCGGGTTATGGCCACAGCCAAGCGCCAGCGGATGACGCGTGGTTTGATCCAGCCGCTGTAGCAGACCTATTGCTGAAAGCCTCGGCAGAGTTGGGTGTGAAAAAGCCACTGGTCTTAGGTCATTCTTGGGCAGGCTCAGTGGTGATGGCGGCGATGGTGAAATTTCCTGAGCGCATTAGCGGTGGCATCTTGCTCAGCGGTGTGGCAGGGCATTGGGCAGGACCTTTGAATTGGACTTATGAGATCGGCGATAAGCCGCTCATTGGGCCATTGTTTGCTTGGACGCTGGTATATCCAATGGGTTCATTAGTGTTGGCGAATAATGTGCAGGAAGTGTTCACGCCTGACACCATGCCAGAGGGGCATTTAGATCGTGCCGCGGTGGCTTTGGCGTTACGACCAGCGACATTTCAGCGCAATGTGCGCGACATGAACCAACTCAACGAATATATGCAGGTGCTGAGTCCGCTCTATGATCAAGTGAAGCAGCCATTGCTGATCATCCACGGTGAGGATGATATTTTGGTGCCGTACTGGAACCATGGCCGGCGTGTATTGCCAGTGATTAAGCAGGCGAAAGTGGGGTTGCTAGCGCATACAGGCCATGCGCCACATCACACGCAAACGGCGCGGGTGGTGAAGGAGATTAATGATTTTGCCACAGGCTTGAAGTAGCCATCACGTGCAGAAACAAAAACGCCCCGATGATCGGGGCGTTTTGCTTAGGCGCTAAATTCTAGCTAAGACCTAACTCAGTGGTGGTGACCACCAGCGCCATGAACATGGCCGTGCTCTAGCTCTTCAGCCGATGCAGCGCGAACTTCAGTCACGGTGACGTCGAAGTGCAGCGTTTGGCCGGCTAATGGGTGGTTGCCATCGACGGTGACTTCTTCACCATCGACTGCTTTCACAGTGATGACCTGCATGCCTTGCGCAGTTTGCGCTTGGAATTGCATGCCAACTTCGATGTTGTCGACACCTTGGAACAGGTTGCGCGGCACAGTTTCGAGCAACTCTGGGTTCAGTTCGCCGTAGCCTTCAGCTGGTTCAACGCTGACTTTTAAGCTGTCACCAACGACTTTACCAACCAAGGCATTTTCCAAGCCTGGGATGATGTTGCTGTGGCCGTGCAAGTAGGCGAGTGGTTCGCCGCCTTTTGAGCTGTCGATGACATCGCCGGCATCGTTGGTGAGTGTGTAGTCGATGAGCGCGACGCTGTCTTGAGCAATTTGCATAAAAAACCTATGGGGTTATTGGGTGTGGGAGGCCAAATGGCTGGGCGATATGGTATCTGATTTGGCCGCGAATCAAAAATAGCGATGCCATTGCAAGCTAATAGTGCTCAATGCATCGGCGCGCCATTCGCGATTGAGGCTGAATTCAATGGCTTGATTGCGCTCATATGACCATTGCAGGCCGCTGCGCAACTCGTGGTCTACACGCTTGGCTGGATAGGCGTAGAGATTTTTCACATCGACTAGCCAGCGCAGTTCACGGCCTGAGTCGGCAATGACACCGCCGGTGCAGCCAGAGCGTAGGCCGGTGCTTGCTTCCCAGTCATCGCTCAAAGCTGAGCCACCTTGCAGACGACTATGCGATTGGCTATAGCACAGTGCATTGCCAACGCCCCAGCCGATACCGCCACCACCTTCGAATGTTGTCGCAGAGTGGCGTTGGCGATCGGCGCGAGCAATATGCTCATCACTCAAGCGGCGATCAGCACCGAGGCGAACCGACCACGACAGCGGCGAGCTGAGCGCGTTTATTGGTGCTAATGAATCGATGCCAACCACGGTAAATTGCTCGATGTGCAGGCCATCATTATCGGCGCGCAAGCTGCCGCTGAGGAAGTCGATGCGGGCGCCAGCGCGATAGCCAGCCGTGCTGTCTAGCCAATCGTGATAGGCCGGGCGAAACGCTAAAAGTGCGTAGGCTTTGTCGTCATAACCTGCGCCAATACTGACTCGGGCTGTGCCGTGGCCTTGGCTTGGGTCGTGGGCCGGTCTTTGTGCCTCGATGCGTTGATTGGGCACATTCAGTGCCGCGCGTTGGGTTAGCAAGCTGCGTAGTTGCAATGGCGCGTCTGCGCTGGCCTTGTGATTAACGTGGCGTGTGTATAAATCGTCGTAGGCAACTTCCAAAGCACGAGCGCGTTGTACCGGTGCTAGCGAGGAAACATCGGCCTTGGCATCTTGGCTTAAGCGCTTTGCGGCAGCGTTAGTGGTTGAGTCATTGCGCGCGAGACTCGCCTGTAACTGAGTGCCACTAGCTGCTCGCCACGTCACACGCTTGAGTAGGTCTTTCTCTTTCAATACCGCGCGCACGGTATCGGTGGGGATGACTGCCACCGGGAACTGCGACTGTAAGTCGAGGCCTGGTCTTGCCATCTCAATGAGACCTAACAGCTCATAGCTGCAGTTGCGGCTGAGAAAGTAATACGGCGAGCTAATGCCGCGCCAATCCCAAAATACCAAGAGCATTTGCCGTACTTCGGTTGGCGTTAATGCTAGTTCGTACTCCCACAAGTCGCGGCTTTCCCAGTCGTTATATTCCTTCACTTTTTCGTAGTAGGGCAGCAATGAGTAAGCGCCAGGATAGCCGCCAGTAAGCCCTTTGATGGCAAATTCGAGGCCGTTATTGGTATTGGTTTGCGCGGAGTAGTTGATGGCGTAAGAAAGTAGGCGGGTGTCGTCACTTTGGCTGGCGGCGTCGATGCGCATCAGCGTGTGGCCAAACATCGACGATGGGTTGTTTAAATAGTCGCTGGCAAATACTAACGTCACTTGGTTGGCATCAAGGCCAGTTAGCCAGGTGTTGAGTTCGGGGCAATCGGCCTTTGGCCATTGTGCGGCGAGATCGGGACGCTGTTGGCTGAGCCAGGCGTGGCGGCCAGGATAGCGACAGGCGGACGCGGTATCGACGGCGCTGCTTGTAGTCACGCTTGGCGTAGTGGCTTTGGCAAATTCATTGGCCGTGGCTTCTAGTTCAGCCAATGCGTTATTGGAGCCATTTGGGCTAAGAAAAAAGCCATCGAAACTGACGGCACTAGAGTAGTTGTCTGAGCGCGGGTTCTCATCGCGCAATAAAGATCGCCAGTAAGGCGATTGCGCCAGTTCAGCTAAGGCCGGGCGCTGTGCGGCTTCAGTTAAAGCGAGTGCTGAGCTCGCAAAGCTAGGCATGGCAATCGAGCAGGCCATCAATGCACTGGCATAGATGCCGACATATTGCCGCCATTCGCGATTCAAAATAAAAGAACCCCGCCGAAGCAGGGTTCCTTGTTTTGCATGACTCTTTACACCGCTTGAGTTCACGCTTTTACGTAGCCTACCAAGGTGCTGTCAGCAGCCATGACATTGTTCAGTGCGTCTAGCACTTGGCCAGCAGTAACATTTTCAGGAGCGAAAATGGTGCCGAAGTTGTCGCGAGCTGCTTGGAAAAATGCAGGCTTGTCGGTTTCTGGCACGCCCATCAGGTCTGCCAGCACGTTTAGGCTTTCACCTTGGCCAACAGACATATCACGCGCTAATTTTTCGATGTTGGAACCGGTGTACATGCTCAAGCGTACGCGTGAGCTAATGACGCCGCTTTGTTGGCAGCCCAAGGTGCCGGTGGAGATACCAAAAGTTTGGTTGCCCAATGTGCCGTTAGTGGTTGCTGCCAACACTTTAGGAACTAAGCCAGATTGACCAGCCCACAAGATTGTACCAATACCGCAACCTACATCTTGATCTGCTGATGCGACGGTGCTCATGCTAGCCAATAAGGCCACTGCGAGTAGTTGCTTTTTCATGAAAAAACCCTCGTTCATTGAGAAGACGCCTGCTAGAGCTGAAGCCCAGCGACGCGTTCGAGTGTACCCCGATTGGCGAAAAACAAAACCTGACGCGTGCCCGTTTTATAGACAAACGGTTGTTTTAAGTGAGCTATCTAGGCTTGTGCTTCAGGCTGTCGATATTTCTACCCTTGAGATTTATCAAAACGACCTCATATACAAACTATTCGCCATGAGCGTGAAAACTTCCTGCACTAAACCTATTTGCAATAAGGAGCTGCTATGACTACCGCCGCCGACCAATCTGCTGCTGACAAACCTGCCGCCGATAAAAAAGAAACCCGTGGCTTTGAGGCCGAAGTCTCGAAACTGCTGCATTTAATGATCCACTCGATGTACTCCAATCCCGAAATCTTCCTGCGCGAATTGGTCTCTAACGCCTCTGATGCCGCCGATAAATTACGCTTTGAAGCGCTCTCTAGACCTGAGCTACTTGGCGATGATAGCGAGCTAGGCATTTGGATTAGTGTTGACCCTGAAGCGAAAACACTGACTTTGCGTGATAACGGTATTGGCATGAGCCGCGATGAAGTCGTGCAAAACCTCGGCACCATTGCGCGCTCTGGCACTAGCGATTTCATCAAAAATCTCAGTGGCGATGAAAAGAAAGATAGTCAGCTCATTGGTCAATTTGGTGTTGGCTTCTACTCAGCCTTCGTTGCCGCCGATCGAGTGGTGCTAACGACACGTCGCGCCGGTGCAGCAGCGACTGAGGCCGTGCGCTGGGAGTCGGAAGGCACTGGTGAATTCACGGTAGAAAACTTCGAACAAGCTGAGCGCGGCACCACCATCACCTTGCATTTGCGCGAGTCGGCTCAGGAGTTTGCTGAGGCATTCCGTGTCCGCAGCATCATCAATAAATACGCTGAGCACATTGCGCTGCCGGTGCACTTGCTGCAAAAAGCTGAGGAAGAAGGCGAGGCCGATAGCTGGGAAGTTGTGAACCAAGCGAAAGCGCTATGGACACGCCCACGTTCGGAAGTTAGCGACGAGGATTATCAGGCCTTCTACAAGCATGTCGGCCATGACTTTGAAAACCCACTGAGCTGGAGCCACAACAAGGTTGAGGGCAAGCTCGAATACACCTCGCTGTTGTTTGTGCCTGGTCGCGCACCATTTGACCTGTATCAGCGCGATGGCGCGCGCGGCCTCAAGCTCTATGTGCAGCGCGTGTTTATTCGCGATGACGCTGAGCAGTTTTTGCCGCTTTACCTGCGCTTCATTAAAGGCATCGTTGATTCCAATGACTTGCCGCTAAACGTTTCGCGTGAACTGCTGCAATCATCCGATATTATCGACTCGATGAAGTCTGCCCTAACCAAGCGCAGCCTAGATATGCTGAGCAAACTCGCAGGCGATCCAGAACAGTATGAGAAGTTCTACACCGCCTTTGGCCAAGTACTGAAAGAAGGTTTGGCGGAAGATTTTGCTAACAAAGACAAAATTGCCGGCCTACTGCGCTTCGCCTCGAGCACTACGGGCGAAGGCAAAGCTGAAGTTTCACTAGCCGACTACATCGGCCGCATGAAAGAAGCGCAAGACACGATTTACTACGTTACCGCCGAGAACTACGTCACCGCCGCCAACAGCCCGCACCTCGAATTGTTCCGCAAAAAAGACGTGGAAGTGTTGCTGCTCACCGATCGTATCGACGAGTGGATGATGCGCTATTTGACCGAGTTCGATGGCAAGAAATTCCAGCACATCGGCAAAGGCGAAGTGGATTTAAGTGCGATTGCTGGCGAGAGTGCCGAGCCTGAAGTGACTGAGGAGCAAAGCAAGCAAGCCGAAGCATTGGTTGAGCGCCTACAAAAAGCCTTGAGCGAGCGTGTGAAAAGCGTGCGCACCACCACGCGCCTGAGCGAGTCGCCAACTTGCTTGGTGCTAGATGCCTTCGATCCTGGTTTCCAAATGCGCCAGCTGATGGAAGCTGCTGGTCAGAAAATGCCGGAAGTGAAGCCAATTTTGGAGATCAACCCAAGCCATAGCCTGATTAGTCGTTTGGCTGAAGAAGGCGATGACGCACGCTTTGCCGACCTAGCGATGGTCTTGCTAGACCAAGCAGCATTGGCTGAAGGCGCTCAACTCGATGATCCAGCCGCCTATGTGCGTCGTGTACAGCGACTTTTACAGTCTTAACTGATCAGTTTCTGACGGATCGTCCGACAGAAATCGGTTTTCATGAAAAGGGCATGGGTATACTCACCATGCCCTTTTTTTATGTACAGTGCGTTTCCAAGGGCGTCTTTTGAGGATTTTATATGTCGACGCTTAGAGTCGCCGTTTTAGGTGGTGGCAGTTTTGGCACCGTGATCGCTAACCTTGCAGCGAGCAACGGCCATACCACTACACTCTGGTTGCGTGACCCAGAACAACTTGCCGATATGCGCGCAAGCCACGAAAACAACCGCTACTTACCAGGCTTCTCACTTTGCCCAGAATTGCAATTTAGCGATGACCTACTGACAACCGTAGGCAGCGCAGATTTAATCTTTGTCTCTATTCCCAGCAAAGCCTTTCGCTCAGTCATTACCGCCGCCAAACCAGCACTACGTCCAGATCATATGCTTGTAAGCACCACCAAAGGTGTGGAAAAGGGCAGCTTCGCTTTAATGAGCGAGATCTTGCGTGAAGTCTCAGGCCTTGAGCGCATTGGTGTTATTAGCGGGCCAAACCTAGCCAAAGAAATCATGGCTAAGCAGATTGCCGGCACGGTGGCCGCTAGTCACGATGAAGGCTTGCGCGACGCCGTGCATCAAGCGCTGTCATGTCCATACTTCCGCGTCTTCGCCAATACCGATGTTTATGGCGTTGAGCTTAGCGGTGCATTGAAAAATATCTATGCCGTGGCCTCAGGCATTGCTGCTGCGCATAAGCTTGGTGAAAACACTCGCGCTATGCTGCTCACACGTTCATTGGCTGAGATGAGCCGATTTGCCGTGCATTTAGGCGCTAACCCGCTAACGTTCTTAGGTTTGGCGGGCGTTGGTGATTTGCTCGCAACCTGCTCGTCATCATTGAGCCGTAACTACCAAGTTGGTTTTGCCATTGGTTCTGGTCAAAACATTGAAGAGATAGTCGAAGACCTTGAGCAGACTGCCGAGGGCATCAACACCATCCATATGGTCAAGCACAAGGCCGATGAGATGGAGATTCGCATGCCGATAGTTAGTGGTCTCTACGAAATCATTTACAACGGCAAAAGCCTCTACGACGTGGTGTTAGCGATGATGCTGGCGAGCCAAAGCAGCGATGTTGAATTTGTCCTGCCTAAGCCCGGCGAGCATTAAGCATGCGCCTTTATTTACTACGCCATGCCGACGCCGCTTTCGAGGCTGAGCGCGATGAGCTTCGGCCTTTAACCGAGCGCGGTTGGGCACAGGCACAAAATGTCGCGGATTGGTTGTGTAGCCAAGTTAGTGGTCAGGTGCGCATTGCAAC
>TARA_R110001599_G_scaffold7963_6_pt1 | contig 23247 bp, 2 predicted proteins | sample TARA_R110001599 | Tara Oceans TARA_R110001599 (sample SAMEA4398360) | marine metagenome | biome: Polar Biome; feature: [MES] marine water layer (ENVO:01000295) within the mesopelagic zone...; material: water (ENVO:00002006), including particulate matter (ENVO:01000060) such as......
AATAATTCAGGAATCAAAAGGTGTTGATGAAGCCGATCTACCTACTGAAGAAGAATTTCATTCTAACTACATACGTGCAGAAAGACAGATTAATGCTATTCAAGACTATTATGGGGAATCTAATCCTGATTTTTTAGCAAGAACTGATTGGGATTCTAAATATGAATTTGACCCTAAATATGCAGATTCAAAAGCAGCCAAGGCTGCTGGTGCACGAGGTGCTGATCTAGGTGTTAACCATAGATACATTCAAGCAATCAAGGAAGTTAATGCTAAAATTGCAGCTGATAATCCAGATGCTACACCAGCAGAACTAAAAGAACTTCAATATGAAGCACTAGATGATGCCGGTATAAGACAATTTCAAGGAGCATATCAAGCTGGTCAAATTTATGATTTAGCGGGAGCAGATGAAAATTATATTGATTTTGTTTCAGAAGGTGTAGATGATGATACTTGGACATATGATGGCGTAACATATGATGCATCAAAGATAGATGGCGAATTTGGTAATACTACAGTAGGACAACGCGAAAATGCTAAAGTGCCTGAATATCCATGTCAACCTTGTCCTGATGGTCCAGATAAAGGTAAGGTTCTACCAAGAGATGAGAATGGTAAATGTCCTTGTGGTGAATGTCCGCAATGTCCAGAAGGTTCAGAACCGGGAACACCAACAGCCAGTGAGCCGTGTCCTTGTACTGAAAAAAGAAAGACTCCGGAAGTGCCTGAAACAGAGTTACCACCACCCTCTGCTGTTAAGTCACCTTGGATTCAAGATATAATTAAAACTCAGGCTATTGCAGATAGAGAGCGAGATATGTTCTTACCTTATCAACCTCCAGTTAGAAGAAACTATATGGATGCTGTATTGGAAGATCCAACTAGACAAATAGCTGCAATCAATTCAGGAAGAGCTGCATCAGAACAAGCATTAGGTGCATTTGCAGGACCTCAGCAAATGGCTGCTAGAAGTGCGCAAGGTCAAGGGCAAGCTATAGATGCTATAGCTAATGCAGTTGGTGGGGTTAACTCAAGAAATGTGCAGACTTTGAATAATGCAAATAGAATGAATGCTCAATTAGATAGTCAGTTTAACCAGCTTGAAGATTCAAGAAACACTAAGTTATATGATGATACTGCCAAAACTCTTCAAACTTATATGGATGAGAAGAACTTTGATAGAGAGCAGTATGCTGATGCTACGGCTAATATGATAACAAATGCTTCAAATACATATAACATGAATCAGATGTATGATTACTTTAATGTTGATCCATTATCTGGAGGTGACATTAGTCAAACAGGATCTAAAGCATTTAACCCTCAACCTGAAGCAGATAGATGGGCATTCATGGATGATTACATGGAAGCGGCTAGACAAGCTAAAGCTGCAGGCCTTACAGTTAAAAATAAAGACGGAACTACATCTGTTGATCCGAATGTTATGGCATCTCTTGTACAACAAGCAAATGCTAGAGGTTACTCGGGTGATCCTAGAGAAGCTAGATGGAAAGGGCAAGCTAGACAACAGGGAGCAGGCGGCTACCAACAAAAACGAGGGGGAGAGAAAAAGAAAAAGAAGTGGGCTACCCCTTTTTATACAGGTAAGATGGGAATATAAACTTTAAAAGTGTTTTCAATTAACTTTATAAACTTATGAAATTTTATTAATTTAGTATTATGGCAACGTATGTACCAGGAGTAGGCAGTTATTTACCAGATTTTAAACCATTCACACCGGATTATAAATTCTTATCTAATGTATTAGATACTAAGACTCAAAAATATGAGTCTAACTATAAAGCATTAAATGATTTATATGGCAAGGTTGTGTATGGAAATCTTTCTAGAAAGGATACGCAAGAGATGCGTGATCAGTATGCAGAGAACCTTGCACCTAAACTCCAGCAAATAGCAGGATTGGATTTATCAATGGCTCAGAATGTTGATTCAGCAAAGGCATTATTTAGACCTTTCTTTGAAGAGGATCTTATAGTAAAAGATCTTGTTCAAACTAAGAAGTATAGAAATGAAATGTCCTATGCTAATAGACTGAAGAACTCAATGGTGGATGAAGAGCGTCAGAAATATTGGCAGACAGGTGTTCAAAAAATGCAATTTGAAATGGAAGACTTTGTTGACGCTAGCCAAGATGCAGCGTTAACTATGGCTACTCCAACATATACACCTAATGCTAATTTATATGAAAAGGCTTTAGAAGTTCTTAATGAATCAGGTTTAGAGACAGATGTAGTTACTACAATATCTGAGAATGGTGAGTGGATGATTCATAGAAAGAACGGAGACTTAATAACTAATGAAGCTTTAGCTCTTGTACAAAAAACATTAAAGGATGATCCTATGGTGATAGGTGCTTATCATGCAGATGCATATGTTAAATCACGGAACTTTGCTCAGGCTGGTGTAGATGAGGGTAAGTTTGCTAGTATAGATCAAGGTCAGAATGTTTGGGCAACTGATAAAATTCAGCAAGTTGAAGCAGAGATAGAAAAAAGACAAGCAGCATTAGCAGAAAAGAAAAAACAAGCTCAACAAAAAAACGAAGCTTGGAACCAATCAAATAAACAAGATCCTATTATAAAAGGAAGTCCTGAAGAAAAAGCATCTAATGAAAGTAAATCAGATTTATCTGCGGTTAGAGAAAGGCTAGCAGAAATAGATAAACTTTATGACAATCAGCCTCAATCTGAAAAAGACTTTAAAACAAACGGTGAATACAATGCCGGTAATACAAAGTCACTTTTAAATAGAGCATATACCTTGATGATGAATATGGGAATGGAAACAGATCTTCAGTCTGCGGCTATAGACTATTCTAAAAAAGGTATGATGTCTAAACTAGAAGCTAATGAATATGCTGTTTTAGCTAAGAGACATAAATATGATATGCAAAAAGTTGCTGCCCAGCATAGCAATAAGATGAAGCAAATGCAGGCTAAAGATATTTTTGACAAACAAAACATTGCATTAAAGGCTCAATTAGAATATGAAGCTACTGGACAAGATAAACTAGATTTAGAAGGATCTGAAATTACAACTGATGCAAATACAGTTACCGCTCAAAATATAGATCCTGACGGAAACGCAACTATAAATGGTGATCATATTGAGAATCAAGAAAAGGTAGCTTTGGGTATGCAAAACAAAATAACCAATGGCGAAATTGATTGGACTATTGATGTACTTGCAAGAAAACAAGGTTTAACAAATGGGGGTAGTGGTTTAATAACAATGGATGGCATTGGAACTATGTCAGCATCCGCATTAAAAACAGAACTCAAAAAATATCTTTTGAGTAGTGAAGATAATGAAGGATTCAATCAAATTAAAAGTAAGTATAGTACAGCATTTGAATCAGAATTTAAAAGAATGGGTGATTTAGTTAAGGTTCAAGCCAAGAATGTAAATCAAGAAACCTTTAGTGATAACAGTCCTTTATTGTTTAATAGCAAAGATCCAATTGCAGAGTTTGCTGCTATTCAAAATGGTTATGATGCTCTTGATAATCAATCAAAGCAACTTGACAAACATATATCAAATTTATATGAGGTTACAGATTATAATATTAAGAAAGCTGTAAACTCATCATTTGATCTTGAGAGCGGTGATGAGTTTAAATCTTTAATGGCAAAGGCTGTAAATGCTGGTATGCCAACTATGATATATAAAGATGAAGACGGTACATATAGAAGACATACAGATGGATCATATAAAGATGCATATTGGAAATGGATTCAAGATGGAGGTGGCGAAGCTCTTTCTGTAGGTGGTGTAGATGTAAGTGGATTTGATGACAGTAGTTGGATTACACACCATAGCTCTGAGCATAGTCAACTTGGTGACGGTACAATGGCTGATTTAGGTCAAGGTAAAGAAGAAGAAACATATGCTGCTTATAGTGGCACCAGTGGTGGTGGAATAAGTAGTGTTGGTACAAATACCGGTACTGATTCTTTTAACAATGTTGGTTATAGAATTAAAAGTGGGGCAAACTCATTTGAAAATAACAGAAGAAGATCTGATAAGCAAGCTGCTGCGTTCATGAAATCTATGTATGAATTAAATGACTATGCAATTAGAGGAAAGCTAGAAGCAACGCAACAAGTCACAACAGAAAAGGGTGACTTTGCAGAGTTTGGTGATATATTTAAAACATATGATATTAAACAAGGTATGAGAGGTATTGCAGGAGCTGACCAGAATGCTGGTGAAATAGGAAACAATCCTACTTATGAAGTTTTAATAGATCCCTTAGCTATATCAGATTCTGCGGCTGAACAATTAAACACATTAAACCGGCAAGTAAAGAATGATCCTGAGATGACTATCATGCTTGCAGATTATGGATTTAATGAAATTAGCAAATCAGATGGTAGTAAATACTGGGATGATGGAGATGTTATTAAGGATAAGGATAAAGGAAGTGACAATATAAATTATGACATTGGTAAAAAGTTATACAACCAATACATAATGGATATGACAAAGAGAAGAACTACAGAAAGTAAAGCTCAAGGTGATTATCCAATAGCTACAATTAAATATTTCCCAAGCTGGACTGCAGAAGGTAAAAATCTAGATCATGAATACGCAGGATATACATTAACGTTTAGCGATGAGTATTTGGATGGCATGAGGGGAAATGGTAAAATGATACCTGAAAATTTTTCAGGTAATACACTTAGTTTCATTATTCCTAAAAAGGAGGATAACAATCCTAGAAAACATGGTGAATTTAATTTTTCATATGTTGCTTCTTCTATAGCAAGTAGTGAAGATGCTAGTTTTCAAAGAGCTGTTCCTGCCGGTGGCTCATTCTCTATAACAGAAGGTACTGAAGGTGGTTATAATATGAACTATCAAATACTACAATTCAACGGTGATACTGGAGAATATGATGCTGCTCAGTTTACTAAGCAATTAGTTAATGATGAAGGCATGGCAATCGGTCAAGGATCAAGACAGGAATTAGATTATTATATGAGAAAGTATTTATATGAATTACAAAAAATAGGATCTCAGAATAAAAGTCAAAGGGATAAGTGGAAAAAAACTAATCCAGATAAAATAACTGATCCAAAAGAAGGAGATAATTTTAACTTCATGTTCGGCAAACTTACGCCAGAGCAAGTGGAAGAAAACTCATAATCTTAATTTAATATAGTATGGTTGAAGATAAGTTTGATAATATAATGTTTAACAATGAGATAGCTAATACACCGGTTGGTGTACCCGAAGATCAATTTGTTTTTGAAACAATAGCTGATTTAGAAATCCCAACTGATTTGGAAGCTTTTGATCAATCTGTAGATCCGGAGTATGAAGCTATGCTTAGCAATGCTTCAGCAAGTATTAATAGATTTTTTCCTCCGCCTACGCATAATATTAACTCACCTCTTCCTGCTCCGTCAATGGGTAGATTTAATCAAAACTCTCAAAGTAATCCGCCTAATACAGCTACAATGCAAGGTAAGATTAGAGCTTTTGAAAATATAGAAAAACTAAAACCTACATATGGAAAGCAGGATTCTACATTTGGAGATGCTAATACAAACATAGTAGATCCAGTTTACTCTGGTGTTGCGGCAACTCAATTTGATAGATACTATGCATCTCCAGCCTTTAGCAGATTGGGGTTTCATGCTTATAGAGATAACGAAGAGTATTATAATGAAAATTCTAGTGGATGGGAAGATACAGGTAGAATGTTTGGTCAGCTTACTAAACTTGTAGGTACAGGTTATTTAAGTTCTTATAGAGGTTGGTTTGAGGATGATGTAATGGATCTTAAAAGCGCTATAGAATATGAAGATGCCGTTAGAATAGGTAGCTCAAGTAGAGATGGGTTTGGAGCTGGGTTTAACAATTTTGTTTTAAATGCCGGATATACTTTAGGTATCATTGGTTCAATTGCAATTGAAGAAGCAATTATGTGGGGAGGTACCGCAGCATTAGCGGCAACTGGAATTGGAGCTCCGGCAGCAGCAGCAACTGGTGCAGCAGCTGTAGCAAGAACTGGTTATAATATAGCCAAGCTTGGTAAAGCATTAGGTAGAATTGGTCAAAGCTTTAAAGTTGGTAAAGCTTTTAGAGCAACAAAAGACTTTGTCCAAGGAATGAAAAAGATTGATAAGGTTAGAGATATTTGGGGCGGTGTAAAATCAGGAGATAATATACTAGGTAAAATACTATTGCCTGAAACAATGGGTGCCTTTAAAGCATTAAACACCACTAAAAAAGCAGGTGAGAATGTAACTAATATGGCCAGGTTCTCTAAAACTATAGGAGGATTTTATAGAGATGCAAGATCCTTAAACTTTGCTTTATCAGAAGGTAGAATGGAAGGCGGCTCCGTATATAAAGAGCAATGGCAAAAGAACTATTTAATACAAAGACAAAAGAATAAGTTAGCTGGATTAGGAGAAGAGCTTAGTACAGAACAAATGGCAAAGGTAGAACAAGATGCTAAGTCAGCCGCATTCACAACATCAATGTGGAATGCTCCTGTAATTTACTTATCCAATCAGTTGTTACTTGGAAATGCTTTTGGTGGATTTAAAAGAAGCTTTTCTCAAATAGCTAAAGAATCAATAGATTCAGGCTTTGGTAGAATTGTAAGAGGTAAGGCTGCAACAAAAGTTGTAAAAGAAGGAGCTAATGCAGGTAAAAGACAAGTCCAAAAAGGTATCTATGAGGGTGTTGAAGACAGCTTTCTAAATTGGAAGTTTATAGCTAAAAAACTAAAATCAGATGGTTTAAGAGGTGGGGCTACTATGGCTGCTTATGGTGCTTTAAGATATTCGGCTGCAAATATTTCAGAAGGTTTGCAAGAAGTTTATCAAGAAGCTGTATCTGCAGGTGTTAAAGATTATTATACTGCAATACAATTTGATCCTATGGCTGGCGGTTCAGCTTTATTCTCATCATCCCTTTCATCTGGTTTAGGTGCTCAAATGGGCTCTCAAGGTTTAGAGACATTTATGTCAGGTTTCTTTATGGGTGGTGTAATTAATTTACCTCAGAAGGCAATATTCCAAGGTATACCTACACTGTATACAATAGGTACAGATAAAGCCGCATTTGATAAACATAAAGCAAACAAAAAGACAACTTTAGATAATCTTGTTTCTTACATGAATAAGCATGGAGATTCTATGGCCATGGATCCGTCTAATCCATTGATGAATCCAGATCAAATGAATTTCATTGTGCAAAAGCAAGCGAGTGAAGCAATGGAGCAAGCTCAATCTGAAGGGGACATTATGAATTTTATGGATACTCGTGATATGGCAGAGTTCCAAAATTTAAAAACTTTATTTGAAACAGGTAAACAAGAATTTTTTAAAGAGCAACTTCAAGATTATTTAGAGTTAACCGATCAAGAATTAGCAGAAGCATTCCCTTCTGAAAAAGGTAGAGCTAAGTCTGGAAAGTTAAGATCTCAAATCCAAGAAAATTTGGGTAGATTGGAGCAAATGGAAAAAGACTTTAATGAGAATAAAGATAAACTTACCATTACCGCAGATCCAAGTTTATACGAACCAGGGTCTAAACAACATGAAAAAGAAACATTAAAGTTTTTAGCTCAAAGACATGCTAGAGATTTATACTTATTTACAAAAGACGGCTTCCAAAGAGCTGCTGAAAGAACTGAAAAAATATATGATCAGTTAGCATCTCACCCTATTATTAAAGAACTAGCTGCAAATGATTTAACTGTACTTACTACAAAAGAAGCCATGATGGAAGAGATGGCTGCTCTTAGAACTGAGGTAGAAGTATTAGATCAACCTGGTGCAAAGAGAGAAAAAAATAGAAGAGCTAAAAAACTAAAGCTTCTTGAAGATATTTCAGCAATACTATATGATCCTAAACGTCAGAAAAAAGACGGAGGCTTTGATAGAAGAAGTCTTCAGACTAAACTGACACCGGCTATTGTAAAGTATTTAGAATATATAGGTAAGGATAAAAAAGCATTTGTTAATAATGAAATGATCAAAGATGTCATTGATCTTATTATAGATTCAGATCATTTGAATGCAAGACAATTTATGTATGATAAAGCGCTTAGGGTTATGACTGATCCTGAGTACTTAAATGACATGCTAAAAAGATCTGAGTTATACTTTCAATTTGCTTATAAAAATAAAATGAGCCTATTCAGAGAGTCTATTGAAAGATTTATAAACAAAGAAGAGATAAATGTTCTTCTAAATCAATTTGCTAATGTAGGTGTATATTTAGGTCAAGAAGATATGCTTATGTTTGGAGCTACAGGAGATCCTAAATATTTAACAAACTTCTTTAATCAAGACGGCCCGGTTAATCAAATAGATGATCCTGTATTGTATGAAAAAGTTCAAGCTGCTATTTCTGTATATAGACAAACTGCATCTGATATATTAAAAAAAGATGCTGAAACAAGAGCTGAAGAAGCAAAAGAGTCAGCTCAAGATCCGGTTAAAAGAGATCAAAGTGTAAGCTCTATATTGGATGATGCTGGTATAGAAGGTCCTGATTCTAAAATGGTAGGTAAAACAGCAGGTGAATCACCATATCTTGATGAAGTTTTAAAAAGGGTATATCAAGAAAAAAGAGGAATGTTGCTGAAACTAGGAGCTAAAAAAATTCCTACATGGGAGCAATTCTTAGAGGAGTCTTTATCAAAAGATATTATGAGAGGCTACAATGGATTAAAGAAAGTTTGGTTTCAAACTCTACAAGGTCTAGATGGAGATGCTAAAATGGAAGTCTTTAATTCAGATAAAGGATTTAAGGAATGGTTGTCACTTCAAAGAACAAATGATCTTGTTGGTGAGGTATTAAAAGAGGCATCATCCGGTAGAACTGGAATATCATTAAAGATATTTTTACCAGAATTAAAGGATGAACAAGGTGTAACTGAAGAGGATGATAAAACTAAAGGTAAAGATGTATCTAATGCTACTATAGATATTTTAGAAAAATTAGTTATCAATCCAGAAACAGAAGAAGCTACTTCATTTTATGTATTAGTTGATAAAGCCGGGAATATTCTAGATGAGGCCATGTATGAGGCTGCTGGTTTAGATCCAATATTAGCAGAAGGATTTACAAGCAAAGGAAAAGCCGAAAGTGCTAGAGCTAAACTATCTAACTATGTACCTACAATGGATTCATTTGAGTTTGATGGTCAGACATTAAACTATGGAGATAGAATTCAAGACTCAAAAACTAAAAAATGGTATGTTGTTGTATCAACTAAACCAACTGTAGAAAAGTATGGAAACTTATTGGTTCTAGAAGAAGGCAAGGCTTATACTTTAGATCCTAAACAACGTATTAAAAAAGCAACAAGACTAAAAGAAGGAGACTTCTTAAAAAGGTTTACTGCTGAAGTATTTAATGCAGGTAAAGCAAAATTACCAGCAAATGCAAGTAAGTTAAGAGTGGATGAAGCAACAGCTGCTATACCACATAGAAATGATGCAACAACTAAGTATCAAGAAGTTCTAGAGATAGGTAGAAGAAGATATGACTTTATACTCAAAAACCTAACTGAAAAAGAACTTAATGAGCTAGAAGTTATAATTACTAAAAACGAACAAGGTGGTGCAATACTTGATAGAGAAGGCGGTTACCTTAAGTTTGAGGATAAAGAAAAAAATCCATTTATTAGGACAACTAAGCCACCATATAACATTGGATTAAAATTAAAAAGCTCAACATCAAAAAGAATAAATGCAAAACTTGAAGAAGCTGGGATACCTATTGCTAAGGATGCGGAAGGAAAAGCAACTGGAATGGTTGGGTATATACCAAATGGGGATGTGATATTAACAGATGCAAATGGCCAGGCTATTAATCCTTTGTCTATAACTAAAGATCAAATAAAAGATTTGTTTAACTATTCAGGACCTGCTGAAACTGCAGCTTCCGATATACAAAGAAACTTTGCAATACAGTTTCAAATAATGAACTCTATTGCAGAAAAAATGGGAGACTCAGAATCTCTAGTAACAACTTTAGAAGATATTGGTGGTGTAAACTTTTTTACTACACCTGGTGAACTAGTGTTTGACAAGAAAGATAAACCGGTATTAGATCTTAATGTTCAAGGTGTTGATGGTGTAACAGTAGTTTTAGAAAACAAAAAAGGTAAGGACGGTACTGTATCAACTAGATTTATTACTAATGCTGAAAGAGGAGAAGGATCTAAAGTAAAGAAAAAGATTATAGCGGAAATGAATGCTCAAAATCCAAATCTTTATTCCGGTGCATCTAATGCTTCTAGATATGTGATGGTTGTAAAAAGTTCTTCTGGTGTATATTCATATTTTCCAATCAAGTCAGACTCTTTGAGTACAGAAGGAACGGCAGCACTTGCGGAGACTTTAATAAAAAGATCTGCGGAAACATTAAAAGAAAATGTACAAGAGGTAGAGGTAAAGAAAGGTAAGAAGACAAAGCAAACTAAAGATCTAAAGTTTAATTCTATATTTAATCAAGAAGTTAATGCTGGAGAAGTACAGGATTCACCTGGATTTTATATGGCGAGTAAACCTGGCTATACATTTGAAGTTAATGTAGGAGCTAATGGTTCAGTATTTATTAGAGCTTATGATAGAAAATTAAAGCAGTCTCATAATATTATAATGTCAGCTGAACAAGTGCAAGAGTATGCTGAGTTTGATAATAAAGAAAAATTTATAGAAGCTTTAATAACTAACTATAATGATTACATAAGTAATATAGATGTTACTGATAAAGCATTTGCAAAGAAAAAGGTATTCTTTGAAAATCTTCAAAAAAATGGTCAGCTTAAAAAGGACGCATTTAAAATTTCATTTGATAAGAATGTTACTACAGAAGAAATTGAGCAGTCTGTTACTACACAAATATCTCCAAATGTAAGAGGAGCTTCTAAATTAATAGCAAACATTAAAGGGGTACAAGTTTCAGACATAAAGAATACAGCTATAATATCTATGACTACTACCGGTAGATCAACAAGTGCTGATGGTAACACTAGTCCAAGCGAAACTAAAGAAGATACAGATGCTCCGGATGCTCCAGCTGCTGAGATTGCAAGTATTGAAGAGCTAAGTCAAGAAGAATATGATAAAGAAAAAGCAAATGACTTTCAGGATCTTAGTAAAGATCAAAGAAACTACTTAGCGCAAAAACTTTCTGAACAAGGGGAAAAGGCTTTAACAATTAGAGAGTTGGAAATACTTGGTTCTCCAATGGGAACATCCATTAGATTGCTATCTAAAACAAAGTACAATGTAAATAATCCTACATCTAATGCAGCTACTTCAGATACAGGTGCTGTTCAAAAGGATAGAGCGGCTTTAATAGCAGAAAGAAATAACTTACTAGCTAAGATAGAAGTAAGACAAGTAAAAATAAGAAAAGACTCAGTAGGTAAACTAAAGAATAGCGAGATCATGAAAAAGCTATTGAGTGATAAAGAAATTATAAAACTTCAAAAACAATTAGCTAAAGTAGAATCTGATTTAGGCAATACAGCAAACAAAATATCAGACAATTTAAATCTTGAAGATCTAAAACATATAGATGAATTTTTATCTTGGGCTTCATCTAATCTCCCAGACTTTATTTCTATAGAAGATATAAGAACTCTAGGAGACAATATGAAATCTGGAGGAGAAAGAGTAGGTGCTTTTGTTATGGCTATGAGTAGAATAGCAGGTAATGAAAAAATAAACGGTAAGTTATACGTGGGTGCAACATCTAAGTATGCATACCATGAAGCATTCCATGCTGTATTTAGAATGTTGTTAAATTCAGATCAACAAAATGTTTACTATAAGCTAGCCAAAACAGAAGTATTATCTAAACTAAGATCAGAAGGTAAGAGCTTAAAAGTAGAGCTAGAAAAATTAAGAAATGGTGATATTAATAAATATAGAAACTGGAGTCAAGAAAGTCTTGAGAAAGAGTACTTGGAAGAGTATATGGCAGATCAGTTTGAAATATTCAAACAAAGTCCAACCAAAACAAAAACAGATTCTTTCATCAAGTCTCTATTTAATAAAATACTTGAGTGGATCAGAAACGTTCTTGGAAAGTATAACGCTACACAACTTCAAGCTCTATATAAAGATATCAGTGCAGGAAAGTTTAAAAATAGTCAAGCAGTATCTAATCCTTTTACAGATTCAGCTACTATGGGTATTACGCTGGATGCAAGTAAACTGCTTAGATATAGTTCATCAACGCCAACAAAAGGTAAAGAAGTATATAAAACAATACCTAATAAGCAAGGTAGAGGAATAGTTTCCGCTATAACAGCAAGGGTTGTTGATTTAGAAATGTTTAATGAAGATCCTAATTTTAACATTGTAGATACAGTTGAGGAATCTATAGATGCATTTAAAGCTCTATACAATATTGATAATGCTCAGTATGCTAATGTATCAACGCAGCAATTGTTAAACTTGTCAAATATTACAAATGCATTTGAAAACTTTAGAAAAGATATAGTAGATTCAGTTGTTCAAGAACTTGAGCTATATGACATTAAGTTAGAGATGATGGATGATCTTGACATGGAGAACGAAATGGAGTATGGTCTTAGAACTACTGAGCAGTATGGAAAAGATGCGTCTCAAGTAGGAGGTACTAGATCATTATCAACATTCCTAAGAAAGTATATAGCTACAACTACACTATCTGAAAAAGATGAATTTGGCAATGAATATATTAACCCAGAGGCGGATCCGGATGATAGAATAAAAATTATTATTCCTGTAGATTTTGCTTCTGCATATTCAGGATTCTTAAAAGCTGCTAGTGGTACATCAGATCCCGTAAGAATATTACAGCAAATCTATATGTTCTCTCAAAATAATCCTCAAACTAAAGCAGTTCAAGAAAAACTATTTAATGATTTAGGTTTAGTATGGGAAGATCAATTAGAAAATGGAATAATTCCAGGAGAAACTAATGACAATTTATTATTTCAGGCGCTACTTAAAGGTTTTGAAAACTTTAAAGTTGATTATTTATTCTTACACACTAATACAGCAGACGGTCAAACTTTAGCTTACTCTGCTGCTAATAGAGATGATGCGCATACTCAAGTTGAAAAATGGGAAACTGAATATAAACATAGAAGAAGATTGTATTTATCAGATCCGGCATTGAAAGATGACGCATCAGACCAGCTTGATATATTATTAGATTACTTAAATCCAAAAGATCCAATTCCTTATATATCAAATAAAAAATTAGCTGAAGTTGCTGTAAAAGTTTCAGAGGTGTTATCTAAAACTATGGGTATTAAGCTACACCCTGATTACATACAATATAGCATTGCAGGTAATATAGCGCAACCTACTAAGTTGCAAAAAGAAACAGCAGCTAAAGGAAAGAAAAGATTAGGCCCAACAAAATGGCAACAACAAATTTTAAATTCTAGAACAGATGTAATAAGCATTGAGTGGGATGATATTGTTTACATGAAAGAACAATTTGATGCAAATGAAAATCTAATGTCTCAAACTGGAGAAGAAGGTGTTTACAATAGATTGCGTAAACTTGGTTTAGGTAACTCAATGTTTGATGAAACAGTTGGTTCTTCCGTCTTTAAAAACCCAGCTGGAGATTTAGTTTATGCTCATCAATTACCTACATTCCATCTAAAAAGAATAGCTCAATTAAATGATGTAGATAATAATGCTAAGGCTCTTCAAGATCTCATTGACAAAGATCCATACCTTGCTAGTAATTATTTATTAAATGATCCGGCATTTAGGCAAATGTCTAGAGAAGGTTTATTGAAAGTAACAAGAATAGCGGGTAGTAAAGCCAGTAGAGGAATTGAAGTAGACGGAGATGGTGGAGTTGTTGAAAAATATGACAGAAATGAAGAAGGTGTAAACTATGGCGACTTTAATCCTAAACAAATCTTACATGCTTTATTAAGTGCTTATACGGCAGGGGTTAATCCTAAGTCCGGTAAAATTAAAAGAGGGGTTATTCCAGAAGGTCAAGATGAAATGATAGCATTGGCTCCTATATTACTAAGGGTAATAGAAGCATCTAACACAGGAGATATGATTGAACTACCTGTCATACAAGCAGTTAAGACTAATGCCCAAGGTGATGCTGAAGTTACTGATGCAGCATTAGATGCATATGAAAAAAATATTGAAGGAGAATTTGCAAGGATTCAAAGAGAGTTAGATCCTGCTACCAGAACTGAAGAGCTTCATCCTGGATATAATGCCACTAAAGATGGTCAGAATAGACAAGTAGAAATAAGAGACAAGAGCGGTAAGATTATTGGATATAATAGAGCTTTTAAATTTACCAATAATAAACTTGTATTAAGTCCGAAAGATAGTCCTTCTACGCAGCTTGAAACTGGAAGATTGCTAGATACTGAAGCAACCGTAGCTAGACTTAGAGCTGGAACTCAAAAAATATTTATCAAAGATGAACAAGGGGCAACATCTATGGGGTTCTTTGCTGAAGGTGAATCAACTAACCTAGAAATGTCAATAGGTGAAGTCAAGGAAATAAAAAAGAAAAAGAAGTTTGTAAAGAAGAAAGGAGATAAAGCAACGTTTAACAGAGTAAAACTAGTAGGATCTAGAAAAGTTAGTCAGCTGACAATGACAAACATATATGAAAAATTAGGAGATGCTATATCTGGAAATAAAACAACAACTCACATAAAAGAAGCAACAGTTGGTAATAATACATACTGGGTAGAATCAGACAAGATGAAAGACTTTATTGAAGGTAATAAAGAATTTTATGTATATGAACTTGTTGACGAAAACATTTTAGAATTAGATAATGAACAATTAGTAGAAAGAGAGAAGCAAGCAGCTGAACAAGAAGATTATGATATAGCTACAGCTATACGAGATCTATTAAATGTTAGAACCTTTAATTATGCTGCTGAATTAGAAAAATTAATAAGAGAAAATGCAGCATTACCTGCAGATCAAAAGGAAGTGTTAACGTTAGATAGCGCCCTCAGTAAAATAGGTAAAGACAAAAAACAACTTAGAGCATATATGCGTTCAAGAATTGATCAAGAGTTTGTTCAATTTAACAGAGAAATTAATAGTGAGTTTTATAGAATAGATGAAAATGGTAAACCAATATTAGAGTTACCAAAGTTTTTGAGTCAAGGTGTTCAAAGAAATGAAGGCTCTACAGGTAGTGAAGCGGAGTTTCAAAGAGCTAATGAAAAGTTAAACTTAACTGGAAACAGGACTTATAATACTAAACAGATATTCATTAATGATTGGATTAATACTTCTTCAATGAATGATGTTCTTTTAGGAGATCAGGCTTTAACTCTTAAAGATGCCGTTGATGCAGTTAAAAGAGCTAAGATGCAAAATGCCGCATACTATAGTGCGGCTAGTAGAATTGCATCACCTCAACATGGTATTCTAAATCCATTACAAAAAATATCAATGTTTGCTACAACAGATCCGATAGGTACATCAATACATACAGGTGAAGATATAGAACAAGCAGATGCCCAAAACTGGATGAGTCTTAAAGCATTTAGATACATGTGGTTTGGGTTTGGTAAATTAACAGAAACACAATCAGCTCTTTTAAATAAAATAGAAGATGGCGCAGATATATCCGTTGATGAAATATTTGGTGCAGCAGGAGCCGTTAAGAAACAAGAAATGCTTAACTCTAAAAAGCTTGTTTATGGTGATGGTAAAGTCTTTGATAAATTTTCAGTTGTACCTCTTACTAAAGCATTAACTTCTCATAAAGATAAAAACGGTAACTGGGTAGCTAAGCCCGGTAGAGAAGATCTTCATAATATGAGGGTTAAGATGGAACAATATGAGCAAGAGCAGTTAGATAAAGGTATAGATACTGTAGCAATGGTTGCACCATTATCTGCACTAAAGATGATGAAGAAAAACATAACACCAATTGATGCTCTTGTTGGTTCAGGTAATACAATAACTCAAAAAGAATCTAAGTTATTGGGCCCTGCAAATACAGATAGCTACATGGCTAGAAGATTAGACTTTGAATCAACTAGTGAAACAGATGAAAGTTTTGGTGATGATCAAGTTATGGAATTGGATGCTAATTACATGGGTCTTCAAGTATTAAATCCATCAAATAAATCTGAGATCATTGATCCTACTCAAATCAAAACTCTTATAACAGGAGAGCAAAGTGATAATACAGAAGTTATACTTAATGGTGAGCTTACAACTATTGGCGCTATTAAGCTAGCTTATAATAGAGCTGTAGATTCAAGACTTAAACAGAAGTATTTAGATAAAAGAAATCTTAATTTTGATATGGAATCTGACTATGCAATGGATGAGTTGCATAAATCTATAGACGCTAAAAAACTTAGTCCGGATCTTATATCATTCCTTAAGTATGCACAAACAGCATTAAAGGCAAGCGCTTCATCTGCTCAGTTATTGGAGTTCTTCAGCTTTGATGAAGAAGGTAATCCAAATTTTGATTTTGCTCAGGATACACCTATAGTAGCCCAAAAGTTTAAACAACTATTCTTAAGCTATTTTAGTAAAGGTGTAATGTCTGAAAAGCTACCAGGTACAGCAGCGGCATTGCTTTCTGATTATGGGTTCAAGCAATATAGAAAGATATATAGCACAGAACAAGTAGACGGAAAATCTTATATAGATAGACAAGAGATTATAAGGACTGATGATTTTCAGAATAATTATTCTATAGATGATGTTCAGAAATACGGAAATGAAGTTTTAGATTTATCTGATGACAATCAAGATAAGTTTGATAGTCTTGATGAAAGACTCAAAAATATGAAGGAGGGTGAGTTTATTATAGTAAAAGATAGACTTAGACCTGATATGAAAGAGTATAAAGATGGGGAGTATACAGGTATAAAGTATACAGAATCTATGATGCCTGTTCATTCAAAGGATGCATATACAATGTATGATCAAGTTCCTAGTAAATCAATACCTGAAGTTTTATCTAAAATGTTTGGTATACGTATTCCATCTCAGGATAATCATTCAACAGTAAACATAAAAGTTGTAGATTTTCTACCGGTGTTTTATGGTTCAACTATTGTTTCAGCAAGAGAACTGGTTGAGGTGTCAGGGGCCGATTTTGATATTGATAAGTTGTACATCCAAATGAAGGATGGCTATACAACATTAGAAGCAACAAAAGAAAAAACTAAAATTTATGATGTTGTTGTTGATATGTATGAGCATAAAACAGAAGTTGATGCAAATGGAGATCCTGTTAACATATGGGTTGTAGATAATCTAGCACAAGCTCAAGAACAATTAAACTTAATTAAAGACGGGGGTAGAGGTAAAAACTTTGGAGAAATACAAGAAGCTCTTGGTACAACTAAAGATGGAGCTACTTATTATGAAATTCCTCACAAGAGAGGTGATAATAAAATAATCTATATAAGAGGTACACAACCAAGCCGTTCAATAATAAAAGATAAACTTAGAGTTAAAGGTAAACCTTACACAAAACCTAAAATGCAAAAGGTTATTAAGGAATACACTAATGACTTTGAAAGTTACCTTAAATGGGTTAATAAAGCTGTTCAAAAATCAGGAAGTACTTTTGCTGAAGCTGTGGGAAAAGCAAATGATAGAACGAAAAATTCACTATCAGATAAAGATCTAGAAGCGGCAAGAAAATTAGGGTTTTCTCCTAATGCTATAAAAGCATTGAGAATGCTAAACTTGCCAATGAATGAGAAAGCTTTTAAAAGCTATCATAAAAAAACAGGTAGATATCCATTTTCATCAGGATATAATAATGAGATATTAGATTTCAAATATTCTATGATGGGACATGCCGGAAATACTACAAGAGACGGTGATCAATCTGCCATTTCTTATGAGCCTGCTGATATGGAAATATTAAAAGATACCTGGAGCTGGATAAGTGGAGAAGTTCCTCAGCTAGCTGAGATGTTAAGTGAGGATGGTATTGATGCTAATAATTTATTTGGTAAATGGAAAGGTTTTGCAAACAATAAAGAAGGTGCAAAATCAATTGGAGCTGCAGTACTACCAAATTTATACTTAAGTCTTATTCAAGAAGAAGGTGTTAAAATGATTCCAGGTGGAGGTTTTGAATTAAATATTGGAGGTCAGGTTTATAATGGTCTATTTAATCAAGACAAAGTAAATGGAAAAACAGTAGATAGATCTAAAGAGTTAAAAGAAGATGGCACTTTAGGTAGAAGGAAACAATATATTATATCTGCATTAATTACAGCAATGACGGATAATGCTAAAGAAAGACTTGCCGCTAAACTTGGTCTTAGTAGAAATGCATTAGCTATTGTTACAACAATGAGTGCAATGGGTGTACCTATCAGAACATCTGTAGCAATGATGAATCACCCAACAATAAGAGAAGCGTATCAGCTAGAAAAAAGAGCTCCGGCTTTTGAATTTGATGTTAAGGAATTCATTGAAGATAAGATGGATAGTCTTAAAGCAGCGGCTGCAACTTATGATTTAGCAACAGAAGAAGATTTTGGAGCTACTGGTGTTAGTCAAGCTTCTTTAATTGATGGATCTCAGGATCCTATGCTGAAATATAAATCAGAAGAAGAACTTGAAGATAAAGTTGATAGAGCTGCCGACAATGGAGTTGAAGCTATAACTAGAGAACAAGTACTTAGAGATTATGCTGTTCTAAATGAATTTATAAAAGCTTACGATGTTTCAGGTTTCTTAAGACCAATGGGAGATCTACTTAATTTAGCAAAAGGATTTGGTAAAGATACAAACGATGTATACAAAGTTTCTAAAGCTAGAGAAGATCTTGGTATAGACTTAACAGATGCAGAATTTGATATGCTGCCACCAAATGAGATGCCTATATTTGATTTAAGACCTGTATTTTCTGCAGATAGATGGCAAAGAGGAATGTTAGATATACATGATGAATTTGTAGGAAGCATATTACCAAAAGTATTTTTAGATGAAAGCGCTGGTTTTAAAAATATATTTTCATCACTTGACGTAAACTATAAAAGATTCACTAAAGATGAGAGAGCGGTAATAAATAATGATATGCTTTCTTATATAACATTGCAAGGTTATTTAAATTATTTAAATAATAATCCAATGTCTGTTTTAGGAATCCCAACAAACACTTTATTATATCCAGAACAGGGAACTAAAGATATTGTAGATACATATGACGAAATAAAAGAATTGAACGGAGACAAATACAACTTCTTTTTAGATGGGTTTATAAGACCTGAATCTGCTACGTCTGAGGGTAACAAGACTGGTATTAGTATGCTTACTGCAAATACACTTACTCCTTTAAATGACTCTCAAAAGCTAGATGTCCAAAACGGATTTCAAGAGTTATATGCGGATCCACTAACTAGAGCGTTATCAATGAAAGTCTTAAACTATATGATAGTGAAAGATGGATTGCAACCTGTGTATAGAAGTATAATATCTTCCATAAACCCGGAAATGTTTGCTGATTATATGTCTACTTTACCAAGTACATCTCAAGCATTTGCTGCAATGGATGATGCTCAAATGATGGCCAACTTTGGAATGTCATTTAGAGATCTAAAATTAAACTTTATAAGAGAATATGGATTACATCCTAAAACGGCAAAACTTTTAAAGAAAAAGTCAATGTCTTCTAGTGCTGTATTTAACGGTAAGTCATTAGTTAATCAAGCTAGAAAACCATTTACTTTAGACTATGTAGAAAGCAACCCGGATAAACTATTTGTTATATTTGATAATGAATCCGGAACAGGTACCTCAAATAGTAAAGCTGTTAGGGGTGCTAATAATGTTATCAGCATAGTTATTAAAAAAGATTTATCTAATAATAAAGAAAGCTACTACACGGGTGCTGAAATAAATACAGCATCTAATGAGATACAACAACAGATTGAAAAGATAAAGCAAAATATAGATAGCTTTAGTGGAGGTGTAATGATTCAGAATGAAATAGATAATGCTGAATTAATGGGACTCCAGGAATTTAGTGTAGAGCTTTACGATGATCTTCTTCAAAAAATGGAAGACAATTTTGGATACCAAGCTGTTGGACTTACAGATAAACAAGTAAAGGGAGAAGTAAAAGAAGTAAATAGAAAAGCAAAGAATCAAGCTTTATATTTAAATGATCAATTTGACAGAGCAACTATTACAGTAGATTTATATAAGGGTATTTCAGCTAGACCAAAGTTTGAAAAGAATGATGAGTTTGAAACTAGAAAGTTTGCTAAAATAGCTAAAGATAAAGGAAAGAAATATGGATCAAATGTAACGCAAGTAAAGAAAGGATTTAAGCTAAGAACTGTTTATGAAGGAAAAGGAGAGAGATCTATTGCTGAGTTTCCGCAAGTTATGGGATTCATGGTAGATGGTCAAACAAGATATTTCCAATTAGTTAGACATGCTGGTCCAGAGTATGGTAATATAGGAGAAGGATTATCTCAAGATATTGCCACAGGTACTTTTGCTGAATACATAGAAGTTGATATCATGGGATCAGTTGCACAAACTCCTGTTGGTTTTATATTTGGAGAAAGACCTACAAATAACTCAGTAAAAGAAACAGTTAAAGAGGCTAACCCAGGAGAAGATAGTTCAGATGATGGTTCAGGAAGATCAAGTAAAGATCCTAGTGTAGTATATGGTGCAGTAGAATATGAATATGGAACAGATTCAACTTTAGATGCAATGTTAGATAAAGCATATGATAATTTTATATTTAAAGATAAGCTTGATAAAGCTGGTTGGTTAAATACACCTGTAGCTAAAGATATAATACAAAATTATCAAGAAAAAATATCCAATGAATCTTCTGATATTGAAATAGACGGAAAAGATATAAAGATTGGCGGTACAAGCATTGCTGATCAAGTCAAAGAGTCAGAGGAAGCGGATTCATTTTCAATAGATAATGATGGCAATGAAGTAGCTGCTGAGGATGATTTAACAAATGCCTTGGAAGATGCGGAAGATTTAGATACCTTTAGCATTGATTCAAATGGCGATGCTATAGAGTCTGGAGAAAATGCAAATGAAGGCCTTGATACAATTGATAATAAAGAAAAGCTTGAAGCATATATATCAACACTATCAATGGGCAACTTGATGAGCTTGAAGAAAGTTGGCGAAGCTTTTAACAGAGACTATAGTAGTATAGATGCTCTAATGAAAGAGTTTGAAAAAACATCAGGTACAATGGAAGAATTTATTGAACAATTAAAATCTTGTTTTTAATGGCACAAACATGTATAAATAGAAGTACTGCTGAATTTAAAAATGTTGCAGAAGCATTGGGTTCACCAATTGAAGCAAATTACTTAATGAATAAATGGCAAAAAGCAAACAGTACGGATGCTTTACCTACAGTGTCTGAAGTAATGCAGTATAAAAAAGATCAGAAAGTTTACAATAATTTAAAGACTCAAGAATTTACAGGAGCATTATATGCAAACTTATCTAGATTGGGTATATTAAGTAAGTTTAAGGGAGACTATTACGTTGTGTCATCACGTAATAGAACATATGATCCTGCTATAAGAAAGTATAATTTAGATAGGTTATATAATTACCTAAGAGTAAACCATATCCCTAAAGAAGCTATATCTAGAAGAAGTAAAGGCAAAGGTCTAGTTATAGATATAGAACGAAATGTATTTACACCAAGTGATGTAATACCAGCAGCAAGAAATTTTAATACACCACACTCTAGAGAAGTGGTGAGACATTTGATGAGAATGTTTCCGCAACTTTCTGTTGTTATGCTATCACCGGGAGATGCTAAAAGAGCCTATGACGATTTACCAATGGAACAAAAATCAAAGGTTCCATTTAAAGATATAAGATCTTTTTATGTAGACGGCAAAGCTGTTTTAATAGAAGGACGTGTTACAGATGATGTAGCAATAGAAGAAATACTCCATCCTTTTATAGATAGCGTTTATTTAGATAATAACGAACTATTTGGTAAATTATTAAAAGAGGCAAGGAAAAGTTTTCCTGAGTTATCTCAAGAAATAAATGATGCGTATAATAACCGTAGAGGATTTTCAGAAAAGCATAGACAACTTGAATTAGTAACCCAAGCATTATCTAGACACTTCAATAAAGAGTTTACTGAAAATGAAACCAGACCATTCAAGACTGCAGTAAAAGAATTTCTGAATTGGTTTATGGATATAATTAAAAATTTATCTGAATACTTAACAGGAAAACCATTTTCTGCTAGATCAATATCACAGAATGCTACACTAAGTGGTATAGCACGACTATTGAATACATCAGGTATTGAATTCAGAATAGATAGGGTTGCTGATAGAAAAGTTAGATATAACCTTACAAGTGGCGCAAAGGTAGCATATGATTCTGCAACAAACTCAGGAAATGCTGTACAAAAAGAAATAGTAAGACAACTGTTTCATGGGGCTGTACATTCGCCAAATGATATAGGCATACTTGCTGCTTCTGCATATAATAGAAAAAGTCCAATGCTGGTCCTAGACCAAAAGACACATACATATAAAGACATAAATGATATAGAAAGATCTTGGAAAAGCACTACTGAAAGATTTAACGGAAAGAAAAGTCCGGAGAAGCAAGCAGAGATGGATGAGAAGTATGCAATCAATATGGCCCTTGGTAATAATTTTGATAGTATTACAGAAGCATTAGCAGGAGGATTAACTAAACAAGAAGCTTTTGAAAGAGTTAAGCAGGATGCAGAAGAAGTTGGAGGGCAAGTAATTCTTACAGAAGAACAAGCAGGTCAAGCATTTGATGATATAAACGATGCCTTATATAATAAAGACTCTGGGTTATTAAGAGATGGTAGTGTTGCAATACCGCAGGTAACAGTTTACGATGAAGCTACGGGTACAGCAGGTACAATAGATTTATTAGTTGTGAAACCAGATGGTACATTAAAAATTGTAGATCTTAAAACTTCTAAAGATGGAGTTAAAGATTATCAAGGTATTGCCGGCAGAAAACTAGCGTATGATAAACAGTGGGATGTAGAAGAAAGTAGCGAGCTTGTTGAAAAAGGTTTATTAAAGAAAGGGAAGAATGGAAAAGGTAAACTATCAAAAAGACAAAAACATAGTCTTCAGGTAAACATGTATAAAAGAATGCTGCAGAACATGGGATACACCATGTCCACTGATACAGATTCTGTTAGTACTATACACATAAAAGTAGGTATAAA
>TARA_R110001599_G_scaffold39241_6_pt1 | contig 23235 bp, 7 predicted proteins | sample TARA_R110001599 | Tara Oceans TARA_R110001599 (sample SAMEA4398360) | marine metagenome | biome: Polar Biome; feature: [MES] marine water layer (ENVO:01000295) within the mesopelagic zone...; material: water (ENVO:00002006), including particulate matter (ENVO:01000060) such as......
TAGGATTTGATATACCAGCTAGCCTGTCTTGTACAAAGTTCATAGCATAATTTGAATCTACAATTCCTTCTACTCCCGTAACTGTGGTTTTACTAAAATTAGGAAGAGTACCTAATAAAAGTTTAATGTATGGATGTGCATTGCCTGCAGCTGAAAACTGCATAGATTCTAATACATTAAACGGATCGCTTTTCCCATCTTTTAAGTTTTCTTCTTTTTCTACCTTTAATGATGTATCAATTCCTAATGATAATAAAAATTGTCTATGTACTTCTTGAAAAGATTTAATATTACCATCTCTTACATTTTTAATTCTACCCCCATTTAAAAACAATCTAGACTTAGCAGCTTGCTGTGCCATTGTTTCGTATGCTTTTACCTTTTTTGGATCTGTTGTTTTCTTAGCTAGATTTGTAGCAGCAACAATTTTAGCTCCAAGTTCATTATATAAAGTACTAAATGCAGTTTTATATGCTCTAACTAGTCTTTTATTGTATTCTTCAGATCTATTTTTATCTGACAACATTTCTAAATCAGACAAGTTTAATCCACGTACAGGGTCATCAAAAAGAACATTACCAAAGTGTCTACTAAATGAGCTCATCATATCAGCAGAAAATCTAGAACTTTCTGGACTGTTATTGTTTTTTAAAAGAGCCATATTAATTTCTTGTACTTTTCCAATATTATTAGGCATAGTAGCATTAGCAAATCCTCCTGCTTTTATTTTATTAAAAATAGTTGCAACAGTTGCCATTTTTGAATCAGGTTGTAGACGAGTGTCTAACCCAAACATTGCTCTAAAAAAGTTTCTTAGTCGGTCAAATAACCTTGAGAAAAATCCTTTAGGTTGACTGTATGTATCTTTTTTGTATGTTCCATCACTTAGTACCCATTTTCTAAATTCTTCTGCTAAATACTCTTCTGCTTGCTTATCTGTTGCCTTAGAAAAGGAAATAAGATTACCTTTATAATCTGTAAAAGTTCCTTTTTTAGCTCGTACTTCATTGTACATTTGATCTCTTGTAGGCTTATTAAGTAAGAAATAAGATACTTGGTGAAACCCTTCATGATAAGTAGTACCCCCAATAGCTAGTTCAGATATTACAGTTTTACCAAAACCTTTTACTTGTCCTATAACAAATGGAGTTTTACTTTCTATGTAATCCGATACAAATTCAAATTTATTCCACGGTAACATTTTTTTAATTGTATCTAACTCTTCTTTAGTTATACCTTGCGTTTCAGATACTACACTGTCAATATTACTGTCGTTTTGATTCATTTGGTTGATGACCATGTTTATCTCTTCATCATCAAACAGATCATCTTGGTTGTCATTTACATTATCTATTTCATTTTGTACATCATCTGACTCTAAAGGTTTAGATAACACATCTGAAACTGTTTGATCTGTTTCTGCCTGAGATTCATCTATAACTGGAATGCTTCCTAAATCTTGTACAGGCCCTTCTATAGCGTCTTCTGCCATTTGTATAGAATCATCAATTTCTTTTTGTTGTTGATCTATAACGTCTTCTACTTCTTTTTGATTTTCTTCAACCTGCTGTGGCGTTGTTCCTTCAACTACAGCGTCTAAATTCTTTTGATCTCTTTTATTAAACTTATTAAATGCAAAATCACTAAACCCGTTAGCCCTAGAAGTAGTTTTATACTCTTCTAAATATTCTAGTAGTGTATCTAAATATTCTTGATCTGAAACAGGAGGTGTTTTTCCTTGATATAAATTAAAATCATAATCTAAATTTATAGCATATTTAGAATCTACAGTTTGATTAAAGCCTTCTACTAGTTCTATTTCTATACCTCTACCTTCTTTAGCGGCATTTAATATTTGTTCATATTTTTGTATTTGATTTTTTTGTAAATCAGTATAGGTTACATTTTCAGGAGCTTGTGGTTCTGCCTGTCCGTTATAAACTCTACCTGCTTTTTTACCTCTTCCAGGCATATCAAATTTTAAATATCTAAAATTATATTGTGGTGTAACATAACTTAGATTATTCATCAAAGGTAAGTTTGTTTGTAAGGGAGGTTCAAATGCAGAATCTTCTCTAGCTTCTAATAAATATTGTTCGTAGTTAGCCCATTTATACTGCACACTGTCATCTAATTCAAAAGTATTTACTCCAGTTTCTTTATAAAAAGGCATGTAAAAAGGCGTAGTAGATGATGCTTTGCCTTTTTTGTTTTTTAAACTGGTCATATTAACATTAATCAGTTTATTTTGTAAAAACTCATTAAACTTAGATGTATTATTATCTAGTATATCTTGATAGCTGATAAATTGATCTCCCATTTGGTATCCTTTACCTGTATCATAAAAATCTACCCTGGTTGATTGATCTTCCGCTAGCTGGTTTTCTGTCCCCGTACCATAGTAAACCATGTCTTTTAACATATTAAAGACAAATAAATTTTTACCATCTACTTCTAACATAGCTGCTTCTTGTCTTAATTGTTTTTCAGACTTCTTAGCATTTGCAGGGTCTTGTTTAAGAGCTTCATACCTAATTTGTACCATACGTAACAAATTAATAATGTTTTGTGACTCTTTAGCATTTATTTTTCTATGGTGTAAAGGCGCTAAGTTTCCTGAAGAGGTTACTGTAAAAGCCATACCTGCAAATGGGACTCTATATGTTATCCCATTCATTGTTATTTCAGAGTATACTTTATTCCCGTCTTTTAAATTTTTAGTTGTAAGATCTATAACAACATCTTTAGTTCCTTTTTTACCTCTAGACCCTATAACTCTACCTTTAATAGGGGCCAATCTTTTACTGCCGTCTTCTTTTGTATTTACTACATTAGGAAGACCCGCGCTTAATCCTGTTATACTTAATAGTTTAGGAGTGCTAGATTTTAATATACTATCTCTATCAGCTTGATATTCATTAACTGCATTTTCTACATTTATTCCTGCTTCATTTGTAAACCTATCTTTACCCTCTCTGTTTTTTAAAGTAGATCCCATCATAGATGTGTATACAATATAAGAAGGTTCTCCTTGTTTAGGTTTATTTCCTTTTGCATTTACTCTTATAGGTTTACCTGTTGTATCAGTTAAAACTAATTTGATGTCTGTTGTATTAGGATCAGTATGACTGCTATCCATATACTTTTTTTGATCGTAATTAAAAAATACTCCTTTTAAGTCATTAGCTAAATCTGCAGGTATGTTATTACTATGCACAGCCATTAACTTAGTTTTTGACATAGGAATAAACTTAGATGTAGCTTGGAACCAAATAAGTTGATCTCTAGATGCTTTCCATTGATTTTGCTCATCAAGAGATAGCCCTTCTCTCATAGTAGCTTCTTGATTTTCATTTAAAATAATATCCCCAGCACCGTCTACTACAGATAACTCTGTTAAATTATCTATTGCTGTTTTCATGTCACCAGCCGTTTTATAATAACCAGGACTAGAAATATCAGGTTTAAATAAAAATGGATTATTTTTTGACATGTCATCTGCTTGCATGTTATAGTTTCTACCTGGACCTTTTGGATTAGAAGGTTTATTTGCAGACGTGCTACTAGTACTTGTAGGAGAAATTACTTTAGCTTCTAGCGCTGCTAATTTAGCCAGGATTTCATCTACCGCATTCATATACTCTGCAGCATTAATTAGTAATTGTGCATTTTCTAATTGCTGATCTACATCTCCATCTTCTCTTTGTATTTGATATTCATTTAAAATACCATTAATCTCATCAATTTCTTCATTGGTAGCTTTAAGATGTTGGTTTAATAATCTAGAATCAGAAAAAGCTTTTTCAGCCTTGTCTAACTTTTTAAAGAATTCTCCTATTTTTTCAAAAGAGTTTGGATTATTTTGTCTGTAAATTTTAAACTTTTGATAAGTTGGTAATCCTTCATAGTTTACTACACCCCCTCCTTGGTTTGGATAGTTTTGTTCGTCAAGCATGTCTTGTTGCATGCCTCGTAATTTAACCCCATCTAGATTGTAATTCTTTTGTCCTGTTCCTGTAAGAATTTGTAACTCTACTCTTAATGCGTCTCCTATAAATTCATAACCTTCTGGAACCTGTCCAGTTTCTTTCATTTGACGCTCTTTGTTTTCTATTCCTTGAACAAAAGCTTCTATCTCTTGAATAGTTTCTTTGTATAAATCATTAAAATTATTTGCTTTACTATCTTTTAATCCTGATTTTTTAATCTTCTTCATACGATCAAAAATCATTTTTTCTAAAACATTTTTATGATCTTGTAACTCGCCAAGCTTTAAATTTAAAGTCTTTATGTTTTCATTTGTAACTGATGCATACTCCTCAATAGAAGTTTTTAATTCTTGAGCAATAGCTGAAGCCGCATCTCTATCTTCTCTTGTAGTAATTTCAGGTAAAGAAACTATATTTTCAGCTTCTTCCGTTAACATCTGCTGTTCAACTTGTAACCCTGCTATTTGTTCATTTCTAATATCACTTTCTTCTTCTTGTTGTAATATTCCTATTTGTTCTGCTAATCTGGTTATTTCATAGTCAATTTCACTAAGACGTTTCATTCTATCAGCGCTTTCAATAGGTATGCCTAATTGTAAAGCTTGTAGGATTAACATATGATTCTCTGCTTTATACTGATTAGTTATACTATCACCTTTTAATAAGTTACCTTCGTCATTTACAGAATCAAATTGTTTTGTTTTTGGATTATAATGAACCATTACTAACTTAGTTAAGTAATCTATCTGGTCAGTTATTCCTTGTTGTTCATTTTTAAGTTCTTCTATAAGATTTTCTCCAGTTTCTATCTGGTCCATAATCTTATCATGAGCCTCTTTAATTTCTTTTATTTCAACGTTTTCTCCTTCTTTAGGAAGTTTTCCTATAAGTTCTAAAATTTCATTTTCTAGTTCTGCAATATCTTGTGCTAACTTTTCTACTCTTTTTCCTTTTTCTCCTTTTAATTCATCTATAGCTGCTAAAAGTTTTTTAGCTTTAGCTTGACTATCAGTAAGTACATTTTCATCTCTACCCCCTAAGTTTTTTAAAATAGAAGAATCTACTACATTTTCTGTTCCTTCTTCTAATAAGTTACCACTAGAGTCAAATCTATACCATTTATCTCCAACTCTAAATTTAGCTTTTGTACCAAACTCTTCAAATAATTTTCTAGCTTCTAAGTTTTCTATATTATTTTTAGCTGTTTCACTCTCAACATCATCTACAAATTTTTCTATTTGATCGTATATATCTTGCATTGATTGTTTTGGGTTTAACCTAGCTCGGTTAAACTCTTTAATAAACTGCTCTCTTCTAGATCTTACATGTCTAATATCTTTAAACAATTGTATAACCTTTTCTTTTTTCATTTCTCCTTTAGGGTCGTCTTTTGAAAGATTTTTTAATTGCTCATTTAATCGGGCAATTAAAGCTTCTTCTTCTCTTGCGTCTAAAAATGGGGAAGCGCTTTGATCTCCTGATGCATCACTTAAACCTAAAAATTGCTTAGTAGACTCTGCTTGTTTTTCTAAAAATGTTCTATATTGTTTTACATCAGTAACTCCAGGAGGTAATACTAATTCAGAATCTTTTTTGCTTAATAGATCCTGTACTTCTTTTAAATATTGTTTTGCACTTTCTTTACTAAAGTCTCCTACAGTAAATGTTTGTTCTTTACCATTTGCATCTATGTATGTAATACTTCTTGCAGCTCCTTTATTTTTTGTATCTGTAGATTCATTAACTGTTCCTCCTGTTAACTCTGCAATTTGATTAATCATAGAAGCCTCTCGTTCAGATAATAAATCTATAGAAGCTAATCTATGAGCCATTTTTTCTCTTAACGCAGAAGCTTTTTCATCGGTCCATTTTTGATCATCTGTTAGTTTTAAAATACCATCTACATCTTTAAAAGCTTGTTGTACCTTAGTTGCTCTTCTAATAACAGAGTCGGCCATTTTATCTTTTCTAGCTTGTACTTCCGCTGAATTTGCAAAATCACTTTCTTTATAACCAAAGTATTCTATAAATTCTGCATCAGACATTTCTCTAATCTGATTTGCTTCTGATGCTATATCTGCAAATTGGCCTGTCATTACCTTAGCTTTTACATAGGCAAAAAATTTATCATTTTGTACATTTTTATATTCAGCTATATTATCATCTGCTAAATGTTTGTCCATTAAAGATTGTAATTCTTGTTGCTCTGTATAAAAATCTGAATAAGATTTTAAACTAGTTAATAAACTTTTTCCGTGTTTATTATAATAAGCTGCAGCTAAATCTTGAAATTGTTCTTTCATTCTAACACCTTCTAATCTACTACCTGCTGCAGTCCAAGAACCGTTGTTGAATGCCTTTCCTGGCAATCCTAATGTACCTAACATTAATCCTAACATAACTTCTGTTTGACCGTTAGGATCTTTAAATGTTTTAATTAAACCTCTGTTAAAAGAGTCCAATATATCAGCTGTACCTTCTTTACCTTTTATACCGTGCTTGGCTAATGTATATTCATACATGGTTTCAGACAACACTGATTGTCCACCCTCTTCTACAAACCCTTCATACATAGCAGGAAGAGCTACTGCTTTTACTCTAGAGCTTGCTTTACTTAATCTTAAAGCATTTTTTTCGCTTAAACCTAATACTTTACCTACTCTACTTGTTCTATATGCAGCTGTTGCAGCACCGTCTGCTCCTATAACTGTAGGTCTAGCTCCAAGGCCTACTCTATTCATTGCACTTTGATAACCTTGTTTTAAAGATGCTCCAGGACCGTATAGTCCTCCTATCATAATCATATTACTTACACCAACTAATGCTAGATTTCCTGCAAATACTACATTAGCTTGAGCTCTAGCTTTATTTTCTATATCAAGCTTTTCATCCATTGTAAGATCTCTAGTCTTACCTTCTTTTTCTTCTATTTGTCTTAAGTAACTTTTAGTAAGAGTATCTTTCATGTGCTCATATGACTGTCTAGCTTCTACACCAGCTTCAAAACCAGCACCTGTAAGAATTTGTCTTCCTAATTTTGCTGTTTCCCAAAACCTATCAGATCTAATTGCTCCTTTAATAGCAGATGTTATTTTAGTAGCGTCTGCTGCTTTATCTAACATTTTACCTGCTTTACTGAAACCTTTTAAAACTCGTGTTGCTCTAGCTCCTAAGCCTGCTGTATACAATGCTTGTGCACTACTTGCTAAACCACCCGTACCAACAGTAGCAGCAGTTAATGCTATTTCTGTTAACGCAGCTCCAGCAACAAAACTTAAACCATTTGTAAATTGATCTGACCAAAAATTAGCTGTTCCTAATTTTGACCATACACTCATTTCTCTTTCATAGTTAGTGTAATAGTTAGGAAGCTTTTCATCCATCCATTCATTAGCACCGTCCAGAGCGCCCATAATTTCATTATCCCATATTTTACTAGCATCTAAATTTATTATAGAACTACCAAATCCGTATACAGTTCCAACAGCTCCACCAATTACATTTGTACCAACTTTACCTATAGCTTTTGTTAAACCATTTCCCCATTTATCAATTGTTTTTTGTCTTTGACCTCTGACCTCGTTCATGTCATAGGTATCTTCTAATCTTAATGGTGCATAAGAATCTTCTTTTTTATCAAATACTCCTGTATTTCCTATAAATTGTACACTAGGATCTCGTTGATATAAAGATAATGGAATTCCTTGATAGGTAGCATCATACGTTCCCTCAGCAACAGGTGCATCTTCTAATTTTTGTTTTTGAGTTTTGGTGTCTTCTTCAGGTTCTTTTTCAGGTTCATTAGAAATTACAACGTCTGAATCAATATTGACATTGTTATTTTTTTCTTTTTCTAAATCTTGAGAAAATCCAAATTGTTGAGTTAGTTCTTGCGACATATGTTTTTAGTTTTATATTCCCGTAGGCATTGTGCTTATATTATATTGTACAGCTGATTGATAAGCTTGATCATAAAAATCTTGTAATAAAGTTGGTTTTTGTACAGGCTTATAGCTTTCTATTATTTTACCTGAACTGTCTTTTTTAATATAGGTAACAACTGGGTAATATCCAGGAGGTCCTATTTTTTCTCCCTTGTCATTTCTTAAAACATCATATTTATATTCTACTTGTCCTATTGTTTCTGATCCATCAACAGGATCGTAGAAATCCCTATATTCCATTTGACCTTGAAAACCATTTGTTGATATTTCATAAAGCTTTTCTGCAGGTTCATAAAGACCTTGAACTTCATTTATATTACCTACTTCAACTTGAATAGCTTTACTATCATCTCCATCTGTTACATTAACAGTTATTAAATTAGATCCTGCTCTATTACCTTGTTGTACAGTACCAGACCAATTATAATCCCCATTATTAATTGCATTAAAAATAGCCTCTTCTGAAACACCATGAACATCAGCCAACCTATCTACAGCATCCTCTAAATTATTAGTAAAACTACCATCTTTTTTTCTAACATGTACCCCACGAGTAAAATAAATATGTTTTGATCTAGGATCATTCATAGATTTAATGTAATCCATATCTCCTTGATATACTTTAGATACCTGAGCTTGAGTATTTTCCATTTCTTTGGTTATATGCTGTATAAACTCTTTATCGCTTTTAAACTGCTGTCTAGATTCTGGATTGCTCATTAAAAGACTAGCTATATATTCATCTCTACCTGCTAATAATTGTGCTTCAGACATCATTTGAACATCTCCTCCAACTTCTTGAACTAAATTATCATATCTCATTTGCATATCTTCAGCAGCTTGCCCCATACATTTAGGATCTCCACCACATCTATTAACAGCTGATTGAAAAGTACTATCTTTAAATTGATAATTACCATTTTCATCAAAAATTGTTTTACCTGGTACTAACCAATCTACAAAACTTCCTATACCAATACCAGCTATTGCACCTAAAGGACCCAATAAATTACCAATATTACCTCCTATTAAAGCACCTTCTAATATACTATCGTCTTCATTATCAAGAATATTTCCTTCACTATCTCTTGAAAATAAACTAGCAGGAGTTAACAATTTATTATTTTCCATTACATTACTAGAAGTTGTAGCTACTAGACTTGGATTTATTTGTTGTACCCAATATGGATTTTTTTGATAACTATAACTTCCTTTACCAACTTGTTTAGCTGCAATAGACATCATTTGACTTTTAACTTTTTCTTGCGCTTCTTGTGCTGTATAAGTTTCACCTGTTTGAGGATTTATATCTAATTGAGTTAACTTTCTCATTTGTTGTATACCCTCGTCAGTTGATAAATATGTACTCATTAAACCGTCTACAATACGAGTTACTTTTTTATTTCCTAGATGAGTACCTGTTTGTAACAGTTGTCCCATTTCTTGAAACACAGGATCTGTAGATATATTAGCAACAAGATCAGTCATTTTTTCATCATACCCAAGTTGTTGTTCAAATTTAGGTTCATATACACTTGTAACCATTTCTCCTGTTTCTGGATCTTGGTAATGAGATTTATGCATACTAGCAATATCTCTCATCATAGGTTGTCCATTTTCATCTCTAACTAAATTACCTTGATCATCTCTTACAAACTCTTGATCAAATAAAACCTGATGGCCCAGTTCTCTCATTTTTGCTTTAGTTTTCTTTGCTAAATCATAATTTTCATATGATTGCCTAGCAGCTATTAATCCCTCATTAGTCATAAAGTCAGTTGTAGCTTTAGACACTGCATTACCTGCAAGCTCAAAAGATCCTGTTGCAGAAATGTCTTCAAACTGGCCGTTTATACTATTAATCATGTTATCTTTTAACTGCTCATCACCTTCTAATACGTTCATAGATCCTACGGTTCTATTAAGCATATCATAATTAAGTTTATTATCATCATATCTTTTCTTTAATATTGTTGACACGGCTACTTTGCCTGGATCAACATACATTGATTGATATGGTTTTAATTCGTATCTACTGTATCTGTTTGCCATATTAACACTTTTTTAATTTTTTACGACCCCCTCTTTTATATAATTCTCTGTATCCTCCTCTTTTTTTAGCCTTAGTCGGATTTTGTATTTTTTTAAGATATGATGCAAATGCTCCAGAATATTCTGGACTACCCTGTTTATTGGCCATATCTGGATATGCTTTTTGAAAGTCTAATTCATGTATATAAAAATTATCTAGTATAGGTGTTTGACCTCCAATTGCTCTTGCTAAATCATCTTGTGCTTTATACTGCATGTAATCAGATCCCATACCTGCTATACTTTGTACTGCATTTTGTACAGCCATTAACTTACGATCTTTAGTAGCAGCATCTGCAGCTTTGTTAAACTGATCTACTTGCATACTGTTTGCAATGTTTTGTTTTTGCGCACCTTGATTTAATGCTGATTCTTGCTGCTGTATTTGAGCATTAGCCCTTGCTTCTGCACCTCCTATTTGTACGTCCTGTGCCTGTTTCTTACCCCATGATGCCATCTTAGCAGCAATACCTGCAGGACCCATACCTGATTGTTCTATCATTCTGCCCATTCCTCTATAGTTACCTTCATTTTGTTCTCTTTCTGCATTAAATCTTACTCTGTCTAAATGTGTAGTAGGTAGACGCCCAGGAGCATTCATATAGTCAGGCTTTTCTTTAAATGCCATATATGCAGGTAATAATTGTAATCCTGCTCCTAAAATTGGGACAGCACTTTTACCTAATTTTTTTAATAAATCACCCCCTTTATTTTTTTCATTTTCTTCAGATGCAGGTTCTACAACTGGTTCATTTTCTGGTTCATAATATTGGTATTCATCATTAGGATCTTTATTTATTGTTGGATCTAATTCAGGATTAAAAGTATATATACTTGGATCATACTCTCCTGGAAGAACATTGTATATACCCCCATTATTAGACTCTAATTCACTAAATTGTTTTAATGCATTCAATGTGTCTATACCAAATTTACTATCTACACCTTGTTGGTTAACACCTAAATCACCTTCTAATATATCTGTTTCTTTACCACTAAAATAAGTAGGATATGATGTTTTTAACTCTTCCGAAGGATTCATTAAATTAGTCTGTAATAATTTTACATGTTCTTTATTTCTAGGATCAAACGTTTCTAATCCTGTAATAGCAGCAGCCTCATCTAAATAATCTGCTATATCTGTATCTGTTACATTATTATATAAACCTGTAAATGTAGATTTCTTTTTCTTATCAGACGCGTTATTAGGATTGTCGTTATCTACTACTGCGTTTTGTGAGTTATCTCCTACATTATAAACATAATCATCAAAATTTGTTACAGAGTTAGCATTACCAATTACTATCTTTGCTTCTTCTTCAGACACTCCTTTTATAAAACTATATCCTTTTGGAGTAAGCATATAATTAGCAGCCTCTGTAAGACTTAATCCAAGTGTACTAGCACTATCTTGTAAATCTTCAATACTAAAACCTTCTAAGTTAAATAAAGCAGGGTTTATATCTTTAAGTTCAGCTGGTATTTTTGTCGCATCGTCCATTATACTATTGTCTCTTGGACCCAATGATTTTATATACTCTTGTAATTTAGCTAGCTCTTCTGGAGTTAAATCTGGACCTCCATTTTTAAATTTTGTTCTTTCTCCTCCAAGATTGTATTTAGATCTACCAGCTGCTTTTTCTTGTATAGCTGCTAACCTATCTAACTCTTCTTGACTTCCACCTTGTTTTAATATATCTTTATGTCTTTGCGCAAAAGACTTTCCTCCCAGCTTTAAATAACTAGAAAAGAAATAATCGCTTCCTTTTATTTTATCCATAGTTTCTCCGCCCTCAACTTCTGTCATAGGGTCTAATTTAATTCCACCTTGTTCATGTTTTTTACCGACAAATTCTGTTGCTCCCCCTGGTAATGGTTTAGCTACTCCTCCATCTAATTGTCTTACACCACCTGTTCTTTTTGATAATAGTTGTGCAATAGCAGGGTTACTTTGACCAGATTCAGATTGATTAGTATATTGAATTTGCGGATTACTTGTTTTATTCCTACGTGCATTAAGTAATTTATCTGTAAATTTTATTTTAGGCACCTGTGCTGCACTTTTAAAATTTTTAACAGTTTTTAAAGTCTTATAGGTTTTATTTCCTATTGCTGCTGGGCCTGCTAATAATCCAACACCTGGTGTTGCAGCTGCTAAATTTATAGCCATATCTCCATACTTTCCTCTTGCTCCTGAAATTCCAGCATTAAGCAGATCGGGAACAACACCAAACCCAGGAATCATCCCTAATCCTGCTAAACCTAATTGCGCAGTATCTAAAAATCCCATGCCTAGTTCTGGAGTTATTTCTCTTTGTTCTAAAGTTTGATCTAGCTTTTGATTTAAATTTGCTTGACGGTTATTTTCAGGCGCATTCATTAAAGTTTCTCTAGTAGTTGCTACATTTCTAAAATCAATTGGTTTAGGTTGTGAAGATTGTGTAGGCAAATTTAAATTTTTAATGTTGCTAGGAATTTGTCTATCAGAACTAATAAGATTTGGCATTGTAAGTGATCCACTTTGATATGCTTGATCTCCTTCTCTTGCTCCTGTTTTTGCATTAATAAAAGCTGCATCAGAAGCAGACATCGTATATAAATCTGGATTGTTTCCTTGTCCTCCTCCGTTTTGATATTTTCTAACTCCACCTAATCTGTTTTGAGCTAATAATGTATTGTTATTTGGTGTAATAACAGGATCTGCTTGCTCATATTTTCCAGAAGATATGTGAAGCACATCTTTAATAGGATCTTTTATAAATTTACTTTTTAAATTTCTTTTAGTTTGATCCACAATATAATTACCAGTTTTTTGAGCTAGTTGATTTTTTGTTGAATTTTGTATTGTATTTTTTAACAATTTTTCTCCACCTTCTGTTACTGTATTAACTGCTGTACTACCTATTCCTTGAAAACCTGGAATTTTACCAAACGTAGTATCAACAACTCCAGAAACAAGTTCATTACCAGCAGTTTCCCAATCTCCTTCCAACGCTGCCTGCCCTGCTTGAATAGCATCTACTCCAACACTAGTAAGCGTTGCTGCTTGTGGAACTCCTGGTATAGGAATAAATTTAGCTCTATCTGCTACATATTCAACTTTTCCTAAACCATCTAAGTTTGACCAAGTATCTTTTGTTTTTTGCACTTCATTAGCAATAGTTTCAGGTGCATTTCTTATTCCTTCTACTATATTGTCTCCTGTTTCTTTCCAAGCATTTCTTTGAACTATTCCTCTATTATTTCTGTGAACTGCTGTCCTAGCAAAATAATCTTCACTGCTTTCATTATCTCTTCTTTTAGGATAATACATTCTAGCTGTAGGGTCATCTCCTGGACCATAAATACTATTATCTATTCCTTCTAAATTAGTTTGGTATCCCCTTGTAGGCGCAGGACCTGTTGAAAAATCATGACTAGGAAGTTGCCACTGGCCATTTACCATTTGCCAATTATTCATAGTATCTGTTTCAACCTTATTTCCGCCTTCTGCGTATTTTAGGGGACCGCCCCCCATATAAAAATTTCTGTATCCACCTCGTTTAAGCTGTCCCATATTAGATCCAGAATACTCTTTACCTTGTAATCCTCCTGCAAATGCTCCTTGTTGTGCTTGAGCTTTTTTCATTTCTTCTTCTTCCTCCATTTCTCTTGCTTCATTTCTAGCCTTTCTTCCCTTAAGACCACTAGTAACAGCTCCTATTGTAGCACCAACTCCTGCACCAATTGCTGTACCAACTCCAGGAACAATACTACCTATAGTAGCTCCCATACTTGCACCTTTACCTGCACCGCTTAACATTGTACCTGATGTTTCACCTACATTCATTTTTGTAGCATCACCATCATCAGAAACTTTTTGCAAACCTTGTCCTGCAAAATCAGCAACCATACCAGCTGTACCAATATTACCTGCTAAATTACCTGCTTTAGAAGCTGCAGTTTCAGTAACTACACCGTCTACAACTGTGTCTGTAAAACCTTGGCTTGTAGCTAAGTCAGCTGCACTTTTACCAAATACATTTTTACCCTCACTTAACCTATCAGTAAGCATACCTAAACCTTTAGTAGCAGATTGATTAAGAGCTTGCGTAGCAGCTAAACCTTGTTGTTGTTGCTGAGCAAATTGCTGTTGCCAAGGTTGAGCTTTAATTTGAGCTAATTGATTATTAGCTGCATCTATTTGAGCTTGATTAACTTGTTCATAGCTAGCAGTATTAGTATTAGGAATCATAGATCCTGGCACAGTATTGTTACCATACATACCACCGTTAGCATAATATTTTATTCTTCCTCCACGTCTGTAGAGTTTTCTCATTTTTTTATTTTTGTTGATTCTGTTCATGTCTATGGAATTTACGAGCACCCACTTCAGTGGAGTACAAATTTACTAAAAAACTAGCAGTATTACTAGTTATCAAACGAATTGCTAACCATTTGTCTATAAATTTTCTTGGTCTAGGTATTGCTGTAATTTTACTATATACAGCGCTATTGTTAAAAGTTTCATGCATATCTGAAATAATCCACAATGGTAGTTGATTAGGCGGGGTAGATATTAAACTTCCACCACCATCTACCATTACTCCTCCTATATCTAATTCTTCTCCTTCAGCATCTAATCCTCCTATTTGAGCACTAAACATATTTGGTGTGTGCAAAGCATAATATAAATCATTATTTCTTCCTTCGCCTAAAAAATTAGGTGAAGACTCTCTTGTTAAATCTCTAAATTTATTAATACACCATTCACATCCATTTTTTCTTGCATTTAAAAGTTCTTCTATAGTTATTACACCAGAAGCTTGATGTGAATTATATAATACAAATTTATCAAATCCAGGACCATGTGTTTTTGTTGTTAACAGGTTAGCAGTATAGTCAACATCAGGATATGCATTGTCGGATCCCCCTGCAATACCGCATTGAGGACATCCTCCATAATCATCATTAGAGTCTTGAGCTTGGCTGGTTCTGTCTGTGATCCAGCAAAAATTGTAAAATAATTTATTTACAAATTTATTTTCATTATGTATTATTTCTATTTCTGACGGATAGGTTTTACCATAATAAGTACCTTTAGTTGAAGTATAATTATGTTTCCAAATATTTGAATGTACATTACCTCTACTTGTCATAGTTGGAAATTGTTTAAAAGAGTATAAAGCAGAAGATGTGTATGTATATAAATAAGGAGTATAATCATGAAAAGATATCCATGATTGTAGTTTTGGACTATAAGAAGCAGTCCATCCATCTCTTTGGAAATAATTTCTACCATTACCTCTGTATGCTTCATCTTCTACTGGTAATAAAGTCCAAGGATTATCTTGTTCACCAGCTTCTCCTAAGAAATTAGGATCTGGATCAATATCTGGTAATTTAATAATAAATTGATCTGATGCATTTGACACACCGTTTGCGTTACCTGTTGAATTTGCAGGTATGTACTGTATCATTCCTATTGGATCTGTATCATTTTGATCTATAAAGTTTTGCCATCCTTGCAAAAATAAAGCACTTGGAATAAGTTCTCTTTTAGTTAACAACACTCTTTGATATATTTCATCATATACCGAAGTAAATCCAAAACTTAATGGATTATCTGGATAATTAACTTTTCCAAATACTTTTAATTTATATGGTAAATTAGTTTGAAACCATTTTTCTAGTCCTACAGAAGAAATGTCATACATTTGATCTGTTATCATATGAACAGATGCATTTCTTTGGTCTACATAAAAATAACCAAAGTCTCCTACCGTGGTAGCAAACTGAGATTGTGTACCACCATACCCAGCTTCTGTTTGTTTTAACTCCTCTGGCGGTTGTGCAAATAAATCTCCACTTCCAATAAAAGCTTCTGACTGATCTGCCATTTGCATTGTTTGTTTACCTTTAGTTCTAAAAATACTATCTTCCATATGAAAGTATAGTAAATTATTAAAGACAGATATTTTCCATAAATCTCCTCTATTCTTAGGTAAATCTTTAAATTGTAATGCTAGAAAAATTCTATAGTTATCTAACAATGTGCTGTCATCTGATGTTGCGCTTCTAATAACTCTATTTGGAAAAGATGTTGGTTGTGATATTTGTATTGGGAGGGGTACTGTAGAACCAATACTATTAACAGATGAGTAATCTTCATTGTATTTCATGTTATCCACATCTGTTCCGTCTGTTGTATTTTTTAATAATAATACATCTTTTGCAGGAGTGCCTGGAAAATAAGAATCTTTTCGAGTGTCAACATGTCTAAAATTAATATTATCTGTAGACTCTACAATTGTATGATATAAATATCTTATATCTCTACGTCTTACATCATTCATAGGAGACCCATCTAAATCAACTAAATTTAATCTAGCTGTTTTTCTATAACCATGTCTAGATATAAATGTGTCACCCCCAAATATATGACCTGTTCTAAACCTATCTAATGCAGGTTGTGCGGCTACTTTTATATAATCTTCAATAGTCATTACTTGATCTGTAGGAGCATAAAAAGTTTCCCCTCCTCCTGTATAGTCAAATGCACCCCCCTCTTCTATAGGAGGATTAGTTTGTTTATTTAATTCAGAATTTGGATAAGTAGGATTTGTTGCTCCAGCTACATTACCAACATGTAAACTAGGATGTTGACCTCCTGCATTTATTACATTATCATATGTATCACTTGTTAAATAATTTATAGTAGGTAAATTTGCAATAGGATTACCTACATCATCTACCTTAAACCAATCATAATCGTCTCCTGTTACTTCATACCCTGTCCATACTAAATCTTGTTTATCAAATGGATTATACATATCTAATCTAAATGCATGCATATTAGCTTGATACATAAAAGGTTGGAATCCACCTTTACCAATATGAGGCTCAAAAAACGCATCTGCTGGCGGTTCTTCTTTAATCCATGGTAAATCTGTTGTTAAATTAAATGCAGGTAAAGTACCAAACTTTTCATTTAACAATAAAGATATATGACTTTCTCCAAAGTTATTCCAAGTCTTACGCCCAAAACCTAATTGTTTTCCATTGTATATACTATCCCCATTTAAATAAGTTTTACATCTTTCTTTAATAGGCCTGTTAAGATCAACATGTGTACCTGAAGTTTGTAACCATTCGTATAAATTAAATGTATCTGTACCTCCATCAAAAATACCTACAGCAGGATCTTGAGCTTGAGACGGACTAAAAAAGTTTAATGCTGTTTGTAACCCATTTACTACAGGACCATATTGAACTCCTGAATAATTTTTATGACAGTCAGCATATCCATCACCTGTTTTTTGAGGCATGTAAGGCCCACTAAAAGCAATGTTTTCTACAATATAATCTAATTTTAAATGTGTAGCAGCAGTAATACTTCTTCTAGCTTCCCCACTTCCACTTGGCCCGTGCCCTCTCATTAAATAAAAGTCATGAAAACTTAATCCTTGATACCCATAAGTCATTCCAGCATCTTTTGGGTTAGGTAAAAGATATGCTGTTTCATCTAAATAGTAAGGAAAATTAATCCAGTAGTGTTCTTTTGATTGAACAGCTGAAGATTCAAGTCCATACGATTCATCAGATATTCCATTAAATTCTGATATTGAATTCTCGCATGCAGGTACTATAGGATCTTCTGTAGTAGCATATGGATTTAATGTATTTTGTCCTAAAATACGTCTGTCATGATGTTCTCTATTTGCATAGTATATTCTAAAACCTTGTGTTTTTTCCCATATTTCTTGTGGTACTTTTAAATCTTCAAATTGTATACCTAAAGATCTTACATAATGAGCAATGTATCCTCCATCTGTTGCAGATGTATCTCCAGCTTTCCAGTGTACCCACCCTTGACATTTAGAAGGTTCCATATATGTAGTAGCAAAAGAACCTGGTAACCCATCACTATCAGCTCTAGCTACAATGTATTTTCTAGCAGGATCAACTAAAACAACAGTTACTAAACCTGTACTGCATGAATTATTACCTGGACCAAAGTTACTATTACCAGGAGTGACATTTGATGGTCGATCTCCCATAGCCCCACTATGAGTATCCCAAGATTCAGTACCTGGGCTTTTTTTCTTTACTTCAATACATCCTGTAGAAAATTTAACAGTACCTTTACCATTACTATTTTTACAATCACCTTTATTAACAATAGCAGATCCATTTACGTTAGAGTCTTTTCTAGATTGTACATAACTATATTCTCCTGCTCCATATGTAGAACTTGTATAATCACTGTTTGGATCATTGTCCATTAAAGATATGGGATCATTATTATACGGTCCAGGACCTGAAATAAAATCATTACTTACTATTGTTGCGTATGCTCCTGCTTTTGCATTTCCACCACTCTTACTTTTATTAACCCAGTTAAAAGACATTTTATCTCCTATATTAGGATAAATAGTTGTAGCATCTGCATTTAACTCGTAGAACATAAAAATTTGTCTAGTAGTATCACAAGAAAGATGATTTTCAATAGAGTTTGAATCGCCAGGACCGTCTCCTGAAAAATATGGTACTGTTAGCATAGCTTCTATTTCAGGAATACTTGCTCCTCCCGTGCTTTCATTATTGTTTGGAGTAGACCCATTATAAACTTCAAATAATTTTCCCCAAACAACTTCATTATTACTTAAACCCATACCACCTGTTCTTCTAGCTTTAGAGGTTGCCCAATTAAAATCAATACTATAAACTTCTTTTACATCTAATATAATATCAATTGTAGAAGTATTACTGTGTATAGATTGATACTCTGCATTTTCATTAGATGGGAAATGATGATGTCTTACACGCCTTCCTGCTAATGAGGAGCCTGGCCTACCAGGTCTAGAAGCATCTAGTACATCCCAGTTAATTGCATTTAATTCATCTGTTGGATATCTTTCTCCTGTATTTTGCCAGTAGTTCATATTTCTACTTCCCTCTAACATACTAGTTTCAAAAAAATGAAATGCTCTACCTTTATTATTTGTTATTTGTCTTAATGCATTATCAGGATCTAAAGGATATATATCACATGATTCCCATAAACCAAATGCATTAATGTCTGGATCTGCTAAAGTATTATTTGCATCAATAATACTATTATTAAAATTATAAGTAGGAATACTTTCATATTGAAAAGCACCTGTAGAATTTAATTCATTTAAACGTAAAGGTGCTCTACCTGGAATATGGTATGCATAAGACTCTGTACCATCATTTAATATAAACGCAATGTAAAATGCATATACTTCATCTCTTGTATAACCTTTATATTTATATATATTTTTGTTATGCCTAAACCCTTGAGATCTACTTTCTATATTTCCTCCTTGTAAATTTTCTGGAGAACTTTCTATATACCCGTGTTCTAATACATCAATAGTTGCTTCATGCGGATCAAAAAACGGAAGAGGATGTAAAGCAGGTCTAGAACTAATATAGTTAGCATAGGGCTGATATCCTACATCCTTAGAGCCTTTTACATTTCCTAAGTATAGACTACCGTCTAATTGATTAATTGTCTTAGCAGTCTCGTAAGACACTGTGTCAACAATTACATCTTCTACGTTATCAAATCCATTAAAACCTTCTAACCCTGTAAATGTTACAGAATTTAAACTAACAGCACCTGCTACATTTTTAATAGGAAGATCATTTAATTTAAAAGTTGTACGTTTACCGTCAGATTTTCTTATAACTACAGGTCTTAAATATTCATAATCTGTATTTAAGTTACTTACATTCCATGTAATTGATTTACCTGAAGGCACAGCTGCTGGTGCTCCATCATACCTTTCTATAGGTAATACTCCTTCAATGTCTTCAACAATAGATATAGGGTTTGTTAGTGTAACATAGTTTGTAGCTACAAGATCTCTATCAACATATGCAAGAGCTAAAAAATATACTCCTGTTAATAAGTTACCTCCTGGATTTATACTATTAAACTCTACATGAGGAACAGGTCCTGATGATGGAAAAAGATCTAACATTCTAATATGAGAAGGGTTTGATGTTGATTCTGGATCTAACCCATACAATCTTTCAAACGGTTGTCCTACACCTCCTGAATTATTAAGCCATTCTTGTTGCCTAGTAATATTCATTGCTCTAGGCGGATTTACATTATCTACCCAATAAACAAATAGTTCCCCATCTGGATTTATTTTATACGTTCCTTCTATAAAATGGTTTTGATTAAAATTTAAATTAAAATCAGTTCCTGTTAAAGAAACAGTAGTATTAACAGTATCTCTGTTAGGTCTAAATAAAGTAGTATAAGAGTCATTCTCAAGTATTCCTATTTCTGAATTATATTCAAAATCAAATGCAAGGTCAGTAAATGTTGTGTTAAATGTTAAAAATAAAATAACTCTATCATCATTAATTTCTATAGATCCTATTACAATAGAACCTTCAGGTAATATGTTTGTATTGTCAGGTAAACCAGGTTTACTTTTTTTAGAAAGAAGCTCCATTCCATGCTCATTTGACAATACTCCGTCTACAGGATGTATTTGTATGTTTCTAGCATATCTCCATGTTCCTTCGGGCTGATCCATATGCCCTGTATCTTTAGAAAGTCCTTTTATATACTTACCCATTACATTGATCTATTTAAATTTTCTCTTGTACCTAGCTCTTCAAAAAATACACTATGTGCATTAACGTCTGGAACAAGTCTTACCCATTGATTCATAAAACTATCCATTTTATCTATATCAGGAAAATTAGCATTTGCTCTAGCCTGTGAACAATATTTCATCCATTTCTGATCTGCATAATTATAATCAATTTTATTAGTAGGTTTGTCCCACCCTCCTAATAATAACTGTTTAAATATGTACCAAAACATAGCTTCTTTATAACTTATATCATCTGGTACTAAAGGAAAACAATCTTCATCTACAGGAAACGCTGTATATGATAAACATATTTGTCCTGAAGCAAAAGATGTTTTTATATAATCATAATCAATTATATAAGAATCTTTAGCATTTGATACTTCATTTACACAATCTACACAGTGTATAGATTCTGGAAAAGTGCTAGCTCCATAACACAGTGGTATTAAGTTAGCACTTGATCCATCGATTTTGTTGTTAAAAAACATCCCCTCTAAAACAATAATCCTGCTGTTAATTTCATTTAATTCTAAGACATTGCTTTTATACTGAGTATCATATGTTTCTAAATCTGTAGCAGTAATACTAGATGTATATGTACCATCTGCAGATTTAACTACTTCACTTTCTAATGTTTTATTATACTCTTGTACAGTTGATTTTAATGTTTTTACTTTGTTTGTTAACGTTTCTAATTCAGATGCTATAGAAGGTTTAACTAAATTGTTTACTGCTACCTGGTTAATATAATATAAATCGTTAGGTAATAATGCTTTATTATCTTTAATGTGTAGTACAGTCTTTTTTGTAGCTAGTTGGGCAGCAGAACCTATATGCTCTAATGCCTCTCCTATCCACTCTATTGCATCATCTACCCAATTATCATCATTAGGTTTTAGATCACGCATTACTTTTCTAATAATACTTTTACTTGATGTATTTCTGTAAATCATAATTTTAACATTTCCACTTTCTCAGTGATTTATTTATTCTTGAATCAGGATCATTTGCTGTTTTACTGCTTGTAAGTTTTCTTTTCATTCCTTTCATTCTTGCACAAAAAGATCTTTTTCTTGATCCCCCTTCTGGTTGAGGAGCAGCTAATTTACTTCCTGGATTAGCTCTTCTATACGAAGCTCTACCTTTAGCATTTAATCCTCCACTAGGACTCTTACCTTCTTTTCTTTGCCATGCAGGACTTTTAACTCCTCCAGATCTCATACAATCTGCACACCCCCCATATCTTTTTTTTGCAGTTTTTGCAGAATCTTTTAATGCTTTATCTGACACACTTCCTTTACCTGGTTTAGATTTACCTAATCTTTTTGCTCTGTTCATATAATAATACAAACCTTTTTTTGCTTTACGACCGTCTTTTGTTATGTGATATTTACTTGCCATTATTTTTTAAATTTTAAATAAGCTAATTCATCTGTGTGTAATAATTTAATTAGCTTTTCTTTGTTTCCCTTTAATCCTCTTGTGGGAGTAAATTTATATGCAGATTTGTTTGGTATACGGCATCTTCCTTTGTTCCAATAATACCTACAATAAAAACCATCTGTATAATATATGTGCCATTTTATTCCTTTGTCTGTTTCTTTATTAAATAATATCTGCCCATCATCTAATAATTCTTTTTTATATTTATTACTTTCTCCCCAATCAATTCTAGGCGATCTAGGATCTCTACTTGTTCTTTTTATAGAGAGGGTAGATAAATTATTACCCATGTTAAATGTTCCTCCTTCTAATATGTTATCTATTGTTAAAATATTAAAATCTGAACATATAGCTTTAAATATAGTTTTATCTATATCTTCTTCTGTTTCACAATAATAATTATATATATCTTCTAAAGTATAATTCATTATTGTTTTTTAGCAGGGCCTGGTATACCTCCTGTCATATCTTGTGCTTGATCTGCTAAAGTATCACTTGTTGTTCCTAATAATAGTTGTAGTTCTCCACTTGCCATTCCTGCTGTAATAGCTTGTATCATATCTGCAGGAATTGGGAAAGGTTTACTATCATCCCAACATACCCCATTCTCACACTGAAAGTTTTTAAGATCTTCAGGATTTTCAAATGCTCCTCTAACGTTTACAAATTTTAAACCTTTTGCATTATAAATATATAAATGATCTTCAATCATATATCCTTTATGTTTATTTGAAGTATACTTATCATGAGGTAACCACTTTACCATATGATTGTCAATAACAGGGATAGTTTCTATCCCCGTTACGTCTCCTACATAGGTTAAGCCTTCTTTAAAATTAAATCGCACAGTTCTTGGGATTTTTTTAATAGTCCTAGATACAGAACATGATACAGGTAAATCACAACATTTAGATGGATTTACTTCTTCTAATTCTAAGCATCCTAGATCTTGTTCTATATGACGAGTAACTATACCATTTCTAGCAAAGTCTCTACGAATCATCATAGCTCTGTAATGTTTTATATTAAATTTAATTTGAGATAAAGAAATGTGCTCACTTTGATTGGGCCTTCCTCCTCTAACTAAATTTAGTATATTATATGCAATTTCATTTAAAGTCATTTTATATTACGTTTGTTTGT
>TARA_R110001599_G_scaffold34911_5_pt1 | contig 23211 bp, 39 predicted proteins | sample TARA_R110001599 | Tara Oceans TARA_R110001599 (sample SAMEA4398360) | marine metagenome | biome: Polar Biome; feature: [MES] marine water layer (ENVO:01000295) within the mesopelagic zone...; material: water (ENVO:00002006), including particulate matter (ENVO:01000060) such as......
GTCTATAGACTTAAAAAAATTATAGAAAAAGTTCCACTACAAAATAAAAAATTATTATCCTATGCTGCTGCTTTATCATTAATAAGAGAGCATATGGATTATCAACACGAACCAATTGAATTAGAAAATTTATATTTAGATAAAATTGGAACAAACTTAACTGAAGAAATACAAACTATCGAAGGTTATTTTTTAAATAAACCTTTAACTTTCAAAGAATACTTGGAAGAAGACATTCCAGCAAATAATGCTGGTGGAGGCGGGATAGCTGGATTAGATGCTGAAACAATGGGTGTATCTAAGAAAGCTGCTAATAAGTATAAGAAACAAAATCAAACTATGGCTAGAAGGGCAAATGTAACACATGTGGGTTAAAGAACAACTTGTAAAGATATTAAAATGGTTAATAGATGACCCAACTGACAGTAATTATATACAATCTAAATTAGATAACACAAAACCAACTCGCAAAAAAAGAACAAAAAGAAATTCAAATGGATCCAGTTCAAAAACCAGAAAAAACATTATCTAGTGATTCAACAAATGCTAGGTTATCTGTATTGGAAAACAATATGAACATAATGACACACAATATAGAAAAACTCGAGTTTCAAACTGATCAAAACTATGCAACTCTTCATTCACGTATTAGTGAGTTAAGAGATGATTTAAGAAAAGATTTTGAATCAAAGAATGAAAAGATTCTAGCTAAACTAGAAGAACATAATAATTATGAGCAAGATCAAAACAATTCTCTTCATAAAAAAATTCATCAGTTTGAAAAATGGCGTTGGATGATTATGGGAGGAGCATTAGTAATAGGTTATATCATAGCACATTTAAAATTGGAACGTTTTCTTTAATTAATTATTGTAATATAATGATTGAATGTCATTATATCTTGATCAAAAATATCTCACTTTAATAAGTAACAGACTCCCTCTCTTCAAAAAGAAGAAAGACAATACCTATAACTGTAGGTGCATAATATGTGGTGATTCAGCAAAGAAAACCACAAAAGCAAGGGGATATTTTTTTCCAAATAAAAATAAGTTATTTTATAAATGTTTTAATTGTGATGTTGCAATGGCATTTTCTTCTTTTTTAAAACAACTTGATCAAACGCTATTCCAAGAATATTCATTTGAAGATTATTCAGAAGGAATGTACTTATCTAATTCAAAACCTGATTATAAGTTTGAACAACCTGTATTTAAAAGTAGTTCAAAATATCAAAAAATAATTAATAATATTTTAGTTACATTAGATAAGTTGCCATCTGATCATGAAGCAATTAAGTATGTTGAAAAAAGGCAAATACCAAAAGAAAAATATAAAAAAATATTTTTTATCGAACATGTGTGTGACATTGCAGAATTAAATGATAAGTACAGAGCAAGTATCAAAAGTAAAGAGCCAAGATTAGTATTTCCATTCTATGATGAAAACAAATCTCTTACTGGTGTTTCTTGCAGAGCAATCAGAGGTGAAGCATTAAGATATATAACTGTTAAAATACATGATGATCAGCCTCTTATATACGGCCTAGAAGACGTCGATACAACTAAGCCTGTGTATGTGGTGGAAGGTCCTATCGATAGCTTATTTCTTGATAATTGTATTGCTGTAGCTGGTTTGTCAATAAACAAATTAAACAACATTGGTGTACCTAAAGATAAATTAATTATCGTTCACGATAATCAATCTAGAAACATTGAAGTTTGTAAAGTAATACAAAAAACTATTGATAATGATTACAAATGTGTTATATGGCCAGATTACATTGAGCAAAAAGATATAAATGAGATGATAAGTTATAATATTAATGTCCATAGAGTGATAAAGGAAAACACATTCAGTGGATTAAGTGCTGTTGTAGAATTTACAAGATGGAGAAAAAATTGAGTGTTAAATTGATTAGTTATACAAAATCATGTATTGAAGGTATTAATAATTTACAAGAACTAGCTGCTTATTGTGCTAGAGTTTCTAATCCAAGTAATCAATTAAATAATGATACATCAGAAAAATTGATAAAATATCTCATAGATAATGAACATTGGTCACCTTTAGAAATGATAAATGCTTGTATTGAAATAACTACTACAAGAGACATTGCTAGACAGATATTAAGACACAGATCATTTTCATTTCAAGAATTCAGTCAAAGATATGCTGATCCTACAAGTGACCTTAGTTTTGTAAACAGAGAAGCAAGATTGCAGGATAAAACAAATAGACAGAATAGTGTAAAGTCAAATGATTTAGGCCTGTCTTTAGAGTTTCAAGTTAAACAAAAAGATCTGGTTGATCAAGCTCTAAAATATTACAAAGATGCAATTGATTCTGGAATAGCTAAAGAACAAGCTAGATGTTTTTTACCAGAAGGTTTAACTGTTTCAAGATTATACATGAATGGAACAATGCGAAGTTGGATTCATTATATTCAGTTAAGATCTGCTAATGGTACACAAAAAGAACATATGGATGTAGCTGTAGAGTGTGGTAAAGTCTTATCTACTATATTTCCATTTATTACAAAAATTTTAAAAAATAAATAAATGATGATTGGTATAGGTTCCTCAATAAAATTATTCTTAATATTATTAATAATAGGCAGTTTACTGGCAGCTGGTTGGTATGTTACAGGTATGCGAGAACAGTTAGCTATTTCACAAAACAACAACGAAAAGTATGAACAAGCAGTTTTTGATCAGCAATTATTAATTAAACAGATTAAAGAAGATGTACAAAGTATTCAGGAAGCTAATAATGAATTAGCTAGTGTAGTTAAAAAACAAAACAAAGATTTAAATTCATTACATAAAAAGTTTGAAAAAACTAAACCTGATGGTACTGTTAGAGATATTGGTAAGATAGCTGTACGCAGACCTGAATCAATCGAAAGAATAATAAACAATGCAACAAAAAACTCACTACGGTGCTTGGAAATAGCATCTGGTGCACCTTTAACGGAAGATGAAAAATATGGCAAGAAGATTAATACAGAATGCCCTGCTCTTATGCCTGATAACGGCTCTTAGCGGTTGTGCAAGTTTTAGTTTACCTTTTTTTGGTAAAAAATCAGCAGCAAGACCTGTTGAGATACAGACAAAAGCAGTAGAAAAACAAAATTTAAATTTAAAGACACCTGACCCTCTAAATCTAAAAGATGTAGAATGGATAATTGTGAATAAAAGCAATGTAGAGGAAGTTTGGAAAAAATTAAAGAAAAATGAAAAAGATATTGTGTTATTTGGTATCACAGATGATAGTTATAAAGAGTTATCAGTAAACTTAATCAAGTTAAGAAACTTAATAAACACACAACGTATTGTAATAATGCAGTACAAAAAATACTACGAACAATAATAAGAGATGGAGTGAGTATGGAAAATGTTTTCCATGATATAACTGTCAATTTTGATAGAGATAATTTATTTGATGAACTCGGAATGAAAAGACTTGAAGAATCCTATATGAAGGAGGAAGAAAGATCCCCACAAGAAAGGTTCGCTTATGTTTCGAAATCATTCTCGACGGATATCGCACATGCCCAGAGACTATACACTTATGCATCTAAGCACTGGCTTAGCTATTCTACTCCCATTCTTTCTTTTGGTCGTAGTGCCCGCGGTTTGCCTATTAGCTGTTTTTTACCCTATCTACCTGATAGTTCAGAAGGCTTGGTCAGCACTCTTTCGGAGGTAAACTGGCTTTCAATGTTAGGTGGTGGAGTTGGCATAGGTATTGGAATTAGATCATCAGATGACAAGTCTGTAGGCGTTATGCCACACTTAAAAACTTATGATGCATCTTCCTTAGCATATCGTCAAGGAAGAACTAGAAGAGGCTCATACGCAGCCTATTTGGATATATCACATCCGGATATAATACAGTTTTTGGAAATGAGAAGACCTACTGGTGATCCAAACATGCGTACGTTAAATTTACACCATGGGGTTAACATCAACGATAAGTTTATGGAAATCATAGAGAAGTCTATGATAGATAAAGATTTTGATGATAGTTGGGAATTGAAAGATCCACATGATAATAGTGTGAAGGAGGTAGTCTCTGCTAAAGAACTATGGCAAAGAGTTTTAGAATTAAGAATGATGACAGGCGAACCCTATATTCATTTCATTGATACTAGCAATAGAAAGATGCCAGATTTCCAAAAGAAGTTAGGACTAAGTATTAAGCAATCAAATCTCTGTTCAGAAATTGTATTACCTACTGATAAAAATAGAACTGCGGTATGCTGCCTATCTTCACTTAATTTGGAGTACTATGATGATTGGAAAAATGAAAGTCTTTTTCTGCGGGACGTTGCTGAGATGCTTGATAACGTATTGCAGTATTTTATTAATAACAGTCCAGATGGTGTACAGCGTGCAAGATATAGTGCTACAAACGAGCGTAGCATTGGTGTCGGCGCTCTTGGCTTCCATGCCCATTTGCAGAAGCATAACTTACCTTTCGAATCCGCACTTGCAAAGTCGAGAAACGTGGAAATCTTCAGACACATTAGACGAGGATTAGATGAAGCAAATTTGGAACTCGGGTCAATTAGAGGAGAAGCTCCTGATGCTGCTGGCACTGGTCTTAGGTTTTCTCACCTTATGGCTGTTGCTCCCAATGCTAGTTCTAGTATTATTATGGGTAATACTTCTCCTAGCGTAGAACCATACAGAGCAAATGCTTATAGACAAGATACACTCTCAGGGTCATTTTTAAACAAAAACAAATATTTGGATAAAATTATAAAGGAAAAAACAAATGACACTGAATATAACAAGGTGTGGAGCAACATTATTGCTTCCGACGGATCCGTACAACACCTTGATATACTCAATGACAGGGAAAAGGACATCTTCAAGACGAGTATGGAGATTGACCAAAGATGGGTTGTGGAGCACGCAGCTGACAGACAAAATTACATTGACCAGGCGCAATCCATTAATTTATTCTTTCGGCCGGACTGCAATATAAAATATTTACATGCAGTTCATTTTATGGCTTGGAAACTTGGATTAAAAACTTTATATTATTGCAGGTCAGAAAAAATTGGCAAAGCAGATAAGGTAGCAAAAAAGATTGAAAGAGAAGTTATCAAAGAGCTTGATATGAAAGCTCTTGCATCAGGTGAAACAAGAACAAGAGCTCAAGTATACGGAACAGATGATTGTATATTTTGTTCAAAAACAAAGGCTGAGTTAAGTCTTCGTGGAATACCTTTTGATTTTGTTAATATAAATGAAATAGGTAAAACAGCAGCTGAAGTAACTGGAAGACCTGTTAAAACAGTACCACAAATATACCTTGAAGGAGAATATGTTGGTGGGTATGAAGAAATGATGAGCTATTTTAATAGTTCGTTTCAACAAGATAATGATGAATGTACAGCTTGTGAGGGTTAATTATGAAAGTAGGATTTACATGTAGCACTTTTGATCTATTGCACGCTGGTCATGTTCAAATGTTAAGAGAAGCAAAATCAGTTTGTGATTATTTAATAGTAGGGTTGCAAATAGACCCAACTATCGATCGAAAAGAAAAAAATAAGCCTATACAAACTATTGTAGAAAGATATGTTCAACTTCAAGCGGTAAAACATGTAGATGAAATTATTACATATTCTACTGAAAAAGATCTTGAAGACATATTAGCAATGTATCAAATTGATATACGAATTATGGGTGTTGAATACAGAGACAAAGATTTCACAGGCAAAGATCTTTGTAGAAAAAGAAGTATTCAATTATATTTTAACAAAAGAGATCATAGATTCTCTACTTCAGATTTACGTAAAAGAGTGAGTTTAACAAATGAATCATAGATACGTTTTTGATGTGGATGGTACACTAACGCCAAGCAGACAAAAGATATTACCTGAAATGGAAACTGCTTTTAATAAATTTATTGATAATTATAGTGTTTATTTAGTCACTGGTAGTGATTATGAAAAAACATTAGAACAACTTGGTAAAAATGTAATTGAAAAAGTTGAAAAAGTGTATAATTGTTCTGGTAGTGATGTTTGGGCTGCTGGTAAAAATATTAAAAAAAGTGAATGGGTATTACCTTTTGAAGTAAGAATGTGGTTAGAGGATAGACTAACTGATAGTTTGTATCCTGTTAAAACAGGTTTACATATTGAGCAAAGAACTGGATTATGTAACTTTAGTATAGTTGGTAGAAGGGCATCCCAGGATCAAAGACAAGATTATGTTAAATATGATAAGGAAACAAAAGATCGAGATAGTATAGTCAAAGATTTTAACAACGTTTTTTGCAATGTGATAGCAAGTGCTGGTGGTGAAACAGGTGTTGATATACATCCAGTAGGAAAAGATAAATCGCAGATTGTTGAGGATTTTAATGAAAATGATGTGATTCATTTTTTCGGAGATAGAATGGATAAAGATGGTAATGACCATACATTATCATTGAAAGCTAGTAAAAGTTATCCAGTTAAATCATGGGAAGATACTTACAACTTGATAGTTTCATTAAATCAATTAGCGGTTTTGAATGGAAATAATAAAGACTAAATCAGGATATTGGGTTGTAGGATATATTACTGTTCTAGGTGGTCCATTCACTACAGACATTCAAGCACAAAAACATAGAAAGTATTTAATAGACAAATGGCATATTCAAGCAAAGTACTAGATCATTACGAAAATCCAAGAAATGTTGGATCAATGGACAAAACTAATCCAAATGTTGGAACAGGGATGGTTGGAGCTCCTGCTTGTGGTGATGTAATGAAATTACAAATTAAAGTAGAAGATGGTATCATTACTGATGCTAAGTTTAAAACATATGGATGTGGTAGCGCAATTGCAAGCAGTAGTTTAGTTACAGAATGGGTGAAAGGAAGAACTGTTGATGAAGCTGTTGAAATTAAAAATGCTGAGATAGCGACTGAACTTGCATTACCTCCTGTAAAAATACATTGTTCAATATTAGCCGAAGATGCAATTAAGGCTGCTGTTGAGAATTATAAAAATAAATCCAATCAAATTGAAGTTAACATAGAAAAATTAAATTAGGAAAAATTAAATGAAACTTAAAATTATTGTTGTAGCATTTTTATTATTATTGTCGGGATGTGCTGTTAAAACCCATCCTCCAGTTGATTGGATTTCTTTTGGTAAAAAATGTATGGAAACTTATAAAGGAACTATAGTTTCAAGTTATGTTTGGTTTTATAACAGAAGACAAGGTTTAGAAGCAACAAAAGAAGAATGTAATATAAACGATTAAGGACAATAAATGCTAAAAGACGAGAGACAATATTTCAAACCATTTAACTACCCATGGGCTTATGATAAATGGTTGAAGCATGAGCAATCACATTGGTTGCATACAGAAGTACCAATGTTAGAGGATGTAAAAGACTGGAAGAAAAAATTAACTGATTCAGAAAAACATTTTTTAACTAATATTTTTAGATTTTTTACACAAGGTGATATTGATGTTGCTGGAGGGTATGTACAAAATTATATTCCACATTTTCCACAACCAGAAGTAAGAATGATGTTATTAGGATTTGCAGCAAGAGAAGCATTACACATAGCTGCATATTCACATTTGATAGAAACATTAGGTATGCCAGAGTCAACTTATTCTGAATTTGCAGAATATGAAGAGATGAGAGATAAGCACGATTATATTATGTCTTTATCAGCTAAGAATGGAACAGTAGAATCCACAGCTGCACATATTGCTGCTTTCAGTGCATTTACAGAAGGTATGCAACTCTTTTCATCATTTATTATGTTGTTAAACTTTCCAAGACACGGAAAAATGAAAGGAATGGGTCAAATAGTAACTTGGTCTATTGTTGATGAAACACAACATACAGAAGGTATGATTAAATTATTTAGATCATATGTTGAAGAAAACAATGAGATATGGAATGATGATCTTAAAGGTAAAATATATACTATTGCAGAAAAAATGGTTGAACTTGAAGATAAGTTTATTGATTTATCATTTGACACAGGGGCTATTCAAGGTCTTACAGCTGATGAAGTCAAAGAGTACATAAGATACATAGCTGATAGAAGATTAATTAGTATGGGTATGAGAGGTATATATAAAAGAAAGACTAATCCTTTACCTTGGGTTGAAGAAATGATTAATGCACCAACACACACTAACTTTTTTGAGAACAGAGCTACAGATTATGCAAAGGGCTCTTTGTCTGGAGGTTGGGATAAAGTTTGGGGCAAGGCTGCTTAATGAAACATTTTATTTGTGATGTGTGTGATGGTGATTTTAGATTAAAGACAGAAATGAATGAGGATTATTATGAAGTTCATTTCTGTCCTTTTTGTGGTGCACAAATTAACAAGGAAGAGGATGACGAAGAACAGGATGAACTAGGTGGATTCCCAACAGTGGAGATGTAATGGAGTTGCAATTGAAGAACCGGGTGATAATTATGGGTTTGTTTATGTTATTACTAACCTTACCAATCAGAAAAAATATATCGGCAAAAAGTTTTTTTGGTCTCTTAAGAGAAAGCAAGTCAATAAGAAGAAAAAACGTATAACAGTAGAATCTGATTGGAAAAAGTATTGGGGCTCGAATGATGAATTAAAAAAAGATATAAGTTTGTTAGGTAAGGAAAAGTTTACAAGAGAAATACTACATTTATGTAAATCTAAAGGAGTAACAAATTATCTTGAAGCAAGAGAGCAATTCGAAAGACACGTATTGGAAAATAAAGAAGAATGGTATAATAGTTGGATCATGGTCAAGGTGAATCGGACACATTTAAATAAATTATGATCTTTATTGCTATACTTTTCTTATCGGCTTTTTTGTTGTCGGGTGTTGCTGCGTTTTATTCAATTGTAGGATTGATATCGATATTTCCAGCAGCAGAAATACCTATTGTTATAATGGGTATAAGTTTAGAGATATGTAAACTTGTAGCTGCGTCTTGGTGTTATCGCAATTGGAAAAATGCTCCTGTAGTAATGAAGTATTACTTTGCTACTGCAGTGTTAGTTTTATCTTTTATAACTTCAATGGGAATATTTGGATTTCTTTCAAAGGCTCATATCGAACAAACAACAATAGCTGGTGATAATAGCCTACAAATTGGTTTATTAGAAAATAAAATACAAAGAGAAATAAAAAGAATAAAAGATGCTGATCTTGTAATAAGTCAGCTAGATCAAACAGTACAAACATTAATGGACTTTGATAGAGTAAGAGGTCCAGAAGGTGCAATAGCTGTTCGCGAAAGTCAAAAAAAAGAGAGAGATAATCTCAATACCATAATAGACAAAGCTCAAGATAAAGTATCTGGTTATCAACAAGAAAATCTTATTCTTAGCAAACAACAGATTAAAATTGAAGCTGAAGTAGGACCTATAAAATACATAGCTGAATTTTTGTATGGTGAAGCCGATAGAAAGTTAGTAGAGAAAGCAGTAAGAGCTGTTATTATAATTATAGTTCTTGTATTTGATCCTTTGGCAATAATATTACTAATAGCAGCTAATAGAGAAATGAAAATAGTTTCTGTTTCAAATAAAAGAAGAAAGACAAGATCAATACCTAAACAATCTATTGATAAGTCTAAAGTATCAATTGATAAAAATGATATATCTGTTTTACCAAAAGAAATAATAGATAGGTTTTTTAACAGCAAGTAACATTTGCATTTTATAAAGTATTGTTGTATAATTAACTGGTAAAAATTTTTATTGGAACTAACGTGATTATTATAGACTATTCTCAAACCATTATATCCAGCTTGATGGCTGAGCTAAATGGAGATACAGAAGCCAAACTCGAAGTAAACCTAATTCGTCATATGGTTATAAATGCCATAAGAAGTTATCATAAAAAATACAGTGGTGATTTTGGTGATTTAGTTATTGCATGTGATAGTAGGAAATATTGGAGAAAAGAAGTATTTCCATACTATAAAGCTAATCGTAAAAAAGTTAGAGATAACTCTGGCTACGATTGGAATATTATCTTTGATACAATTAATATACTTAAGGCAGAACTTAAAGAATTTTTCCCATATAAGTTAGTTGAAGTCGAAGGTGCTGAAGCAGATGATATTATAGCTACGTTGTGTAAGGAAACACAAAAGACACAAGATCCTGTCTTGATAATATCAGGGGATCATGACTTTATGCAATTGCAAAAATATCCAAATGTTAAACAATACTCACCAGTACAACAAAAGTATGTTAAATGTAAGAACGATCCTAAAGAAACACTCTTAGAACACATTATAAGAGGTGATAGAGGCGACGGAGTTCCAAATGTACTTACTGGTGATGAATCGATTGTGGAGGGCAAAAGACAGCGTCCTATACAATCTAAAAAGCTAGCGTTATGGTTAGCTGATCCTAAAGAAATGCCTCAAGACCCAACATTCGTAACAAACTTTGAAAGAAATCAGACTATGATTGATCTTTCAAGAATACCAGAAGATATTGAAAGCAATATTATAAATACTTTCAAAATGCAGTCTATAAAAGATAAAAGTATGCTTATAGATTATTTTAACGAACATAAAATGAAAAATATGTTAGAACTTATTGAGGAATTTTAATGAACTTACTACTCTCCGAACTTTTTTTAATGGTCCAAAAGCAAAAGGACGATACAGATCGTATGAATCTGTTACGGCAATATAAAAATGAATTAGTACTGCAAATGCTAACTGTGAACTTTAATCCAACAGCCAAATGGTTAATTCCTGCAGGGATTCCTCCATATAAAAAAGATCCAAATGTACCTATGGGATACCAACAAACTACTCTAATGAAAGAACTTAGAACTTTGTACATTTATGTTGATCCCAATCAAGCTATGGCTCAAAACAAAAGAGAAATGCAATTTATAACATTGCTAGAAAGCCTACATCACACTGAGGCTGATCTACTTTGTGCTGTGAAAGATAAAACATTAGAAAAAATGTTTCCAGCTATTACGGAAAAATTAGTTAGAGTTACCTTTCCTGGTCTTTTCTTTTGGCCTGAACCAAAAGTACCAATGACAGAACAAGTTGCAAATGCTGCTCGTAAACTAAGAGGCAGAGGCAGACCACCAAAGTCAGCTTCTGAGACAACTCTAGAAGAGGTATAATAAAATTTATTATGGAGATACATTATGAGAGTTTTGAATTTGGGTAAGTCAAAAGAAAGTTATAAAAAAGGAATTAATCCGTATTCTAAGAGAAAGATTGCTCCAGCCCATTTACAGGGCACCCTTAAAATTACTGAACCTTTTAGGAGACAAACTAAAAGTGTACCCAGTCTCAACTCAGATAGTCAATTTGATGTCTGCGTTAAAAGAGAGAAAGATACCTATACTGGCAAGAATATGCTTGGTATTGGTACTCTTCATAAGTCTAATCCCATTCCCATTTTTGACCCTGATCACGCTGTGGATCTTGCTACCATGAGGAGAAGTTAATGACGTACCGTTACACAATAATACAAGAAAATACTTTAGATGATACTAAAATGACATATGAATTTAAAGCTGAAGATGATACAAATTTTATGTCCGAAGTTAGCGTTTTTATGAAAAGTATTGGTTTTTTAGATGAAGGTTATTTAGATATTGTTAAAGATAATATGTATGAAGATGATTTATATTCTGATGACAATAGAGTACCTCATCCTGACTTTCCATACATACCAGATGATACTGATCACAACCTAGTTCAATTTAATTATGATTATGAAGAAAATTTACCTGCATATAATCAAATTGATTCTGGAGCAACAGAAACTAATCTTGTGAATATATATGAAACAACTGGTAATGTGGAGCATGCGTTATATGGTCTTTAATAATACACAAATATACGTTTTGGAATACAAGGAATCTGATAGTAAGGGTAGAGAAAAGAATGCTAAATTTGTTGGAGTATATAATTCTATTTCTGATGTAGATAATGCTAAGAAAAAAATATCAGAAGAGCTTACAAATAAAAAGATTTCTTTCCAAACTTATAAACCACAAACTTTAATTTAATAAATAAAATTATGCCAACATATACTTTCAGAAACAAAGAAACCGGTGAAGTTGTCGATAAGTTTTTACAAATATCTAAACGTGATAAGTTTATAGAAGATAATCCCCAACTCGAACAAACATGTGCCTATACGTCAATACCTATAGGTGATCCTGTTCGTTTGGGTATAAAAACAACTGACAATGGTTTTAAAGAAGTACTATCCAAGATACATAGCCAAAACGGCGTACGAAGTACACTTGGACAAAAATTATCCCGATCTAAAAACGGAATAAGGAATATTTGATTATGATTTGGTGATAACTCTAACCAAACGAAAAGAGGTATACATGGCTAGAAAGCGCGCTCTTCAAACAGTATCTCAACCAACCAATCTATCCGTTGTTAATAACAAATTAAAAATAAAGATAGATGATTTATACCAAATTGAGCCATTGACTGACAATCAACAAAAGTTCTTTCAATTGTATAAAGAGACAAATTTTATTATACTGCACGGTGTTGCAGGAACAGGTAAAACATATATTGCTCTTTATAAGGCTTTAGAAGAAGTACTCTCAAGAGGAAAAACTAATCAAAAAGTTGTGTTAGTAAGATCTGCTGTACCATCAAGAGACATAGGACATTTACCAGGAGACGAACAAGAAAAAACTGCTGTTTACGAAAGACCATATTCAGAAATATGTGAACATCTTTTTGGTAAAAAAGATGCTTATCAAAGATTATCTGAGCAACACAATATATGTTTTATGAACACATCATTTGTAAGAGGTATTACATTAGATGATTCAATTATAATAGTTGATGAATGTCAGAACATGACTGATATGGAATTGAATAGTATTATTACTCGGGTTGGTCAAAAATCAAAAATTATATTTTGTGGTGATTTTAGACAAACCGACCTATACAAGAAACACGAACAATCAGGTTTGAAAAAATTTATGGTGATAGCAGATATGATGCCACATGCAAAATCTGTAGAATTTTATAATGAAGACATAGTCAGGTCAAAATTAGTCAAACAATACATTGTTGCTAGAAACTGCTACGAGGATATGTATGAAACTCACTAATAATTTTTCACTTAGCGAAATGACGAAGAGCCAAACAGCTCTTCGTCGTGGAATAGATAATCAACCGAACAATAATGAAATAGATAATTTAAGATTGTTATGTGAATATGTGTTACAGCCAGTTAGAGAGCACTTTGGTAAACCTGTAAGTATTAATTCTGGTTTTAGAAGTAGTGAACTTAACAGAGCAATTGGTGGGTCGGGCACATCAGATCATTGCAAAGGAATGGCAGCAGATATAGAGATAGCTGGTGTTGATAATGGTGATATTGCACAATGGATTAATGATAATTGCAAATTTCGTCAATTAATACTTGAATTTTACACACCAGGTGTTGGTGACTCTGGTTGGGTTCATGTATCATATAATGTGGATGATAATATTGGTAAAGTAATGACTGCTATGAAAGAGAATGAAAAAACGGTTTATAAATTAGGATTGATAAAATAATACATAATGTTTGAGAGAATATATCATGAATTTCCCAGAATCAAGAGAATTACAAACGATCAAGGTATCAGAGTATATCAAACTCCGAGTGGTGAATCCTATCCTTCGGTCACAACGGTTACAGGGCTTTTGGCAAAAGAGGCTATCAAGAAATGGCGAGAACGAGTTGGAAAAAAAGAAGCCGCAAGAATTTCTACAACAGCCTCGAAAAGAGGAACTAGGATACACACATTATGTGAAAAGTATCTCTCCAACATTGACTTCGACGAAACAAATTTTGATCTTGAAATGTGGGAATCGATCAGGCCACACTTGGACAGCATAAATCAGATACATGCTTTAGAGAATAAATTATATTCAGATCATTTACAGGTAGCAGGAACAGTTGATTGTATAGCAGAATATAATGGTAAGTTATCTGTAATAGATTTTAAGACTTCATCTAAAGTTAAAAAGAGAGAACATATACATGGATATTTTATGCAGTGTTCTGCTTATGCAGTTGCCTTTGAAGAGATAACAAAAGTACCGGTTTCTAATTTAGTTATTATTATGACAGTTGCACATGATGATTGTATTATATTCGAAGAAAAAAGGGATGATTGGATTGGTCAATTTAAAGAGTTAAGAGAAGAATATCGCAGAAGTTATCATTGTTAGTAAAGGAAACGTATGTACGAATATAATTGTAAAATAGTTAGAGTAGTTGATGGTGATACAGTTGATGTTGATATTGACCTTGGCTTTGGTGTATGGATGAGAAACGAAAGAGTACGTCTATATGGAATAGATGCTCCTGAATCAAGAACAAGTGATAAAGAAGAAAAAAAATATGGTCTTGCTTCAAAAAAGTTTGTGCAAGATACTATGCCTTTAGATTCTACACAAACATTAAGAACAATGAAAGATGGTGTTGGAAAGTATGGAAGAATCTTAGGTGTATTTGTATTGCCTGAATATGACAATCAAAGGTTAGATGAAATGATGATAAAGAATCATCATGCTGTAGATTATCACGGTCAATCAAAAGATGATATTCAAGAACAACATTTAAAGAATAGAGAACATGTAGTTATACTCGAAGATGTTTTGAATAAAAATTATATTAGGTAAGTATGCGCGATAAAATTTGTCAGATTATTCACACAATAGCAATAAGTACAATAGCTACAAGTACTACTTTAATTATGTTACGTACTTATGGAATATTATAATGCCAGACTTTAATGATAGTATTTTAATTACAAAAAGATTTAGATCTCCAACAGAGTTTTCACTTTTTATTGAACAAAGAGTATCCATTGAAAAGATTGGGTACATGGACGCAGTTATAGATTACTGTACAATTAATGATGTAGATATAGATAACATAGGTGGTTTGATTACACCCTCTTTAAAACAAAAGATACAAATTGAAGCAGAAGATTCTAACATGATGAAGCCTAAAGGCAAACTACCGATATGATATGTATGGAAGCATTTGATGTATACAAATCTTACTTAGCTCTTAAATTACATTTTACTACAGATAAGTATGATGTAATAAAGCAACAAGGAAGAGTGAGAGCAACTAAACAATCCTTTTTCAAAAGGAATGATTTGCTTAATATAAGAAAGATAGCAGATACTTATAGTGAAAAGGAAGTAGTTGATTTCTTGGTAGCTAACTTTGTATCTGGTGATAGATGGGGTGGTGTATTTGATAGCGAAGCAAAAAGTAATTACTTAGATTGGAAAAGAAGAATTGAAGCTATAAAATATACATTTGAAAAAGAAATAGATAGATTACAGTTTATTATGGAAAAGGAAAATTTGTCTTACAATGATTTATTTACCATAAATAATGGACACCCGATAATACTTAAAAAGTATTTGAAAAAAGACATATCAATTGAAACATTGGTCATTTTGAATGTCATTGACAATTTTACTATTATGCTAGATAATAAGTTAAATGAAGATATTTTATGGCCAGATGTGTCGAGAATTATTAAGAAATATACTCCATTTTTAAAAGTAGATAAGGAGAAATATGCAAGTGCCCTTAGAAGAAGAATTGGACATAGTGCTTGGTAGGATACTTGAGATGGAAAAGCAATTAGCTATAACTCAAAATGATAATATGCAACTATCGGAACAAATAAGAGAAACACAAAGATATCTAATTAGATTAGCTAGAAATCAATCTGAAATTACAAGAAGAATTACAAAATGGCCTTACATAGCAATTGAAGTAGAGAAGAAGTGACGTTGTAAATTTGTGAAGTACATACTATAATACATTAATACTATTAATACAATAATATACGGAGAATACATATGGCTTTAGATTTTAGTGCCCTCAAGAAGAATCGTGGTAATTTTGATTCCCTTATGAAAGAAGTAGAAAAGATTGAAACACCTAAACAAGGTGGTAATAAAGATGAAAGATTTTGGCAACCTGAAGTAGATAAGGCTGGTAATGGTTATGCTGTTATTAGATTCCTTCCTCCTCCTAAGGGTGAAGATTTACCATGGGTTAGAACATGGAGCCATGGCTTTCAAGGTCCTACAGGTAAGTGGTACATAGAGAATTCACTTACTACTCTTAATAAACCTGATCCTGTTTCAGAACTGAATACCGAACTATGGAATTCAGGTAAAGACGAGAATAAAGATATTGCTCGTAAGCAGAAACGTAAGCTGGTTTACATTGCAAACATATATGTTGTTACAGATCCTAACCATCCAGAGAATGAAGGTAAGACATTTTTGTATAAGTTTGGTAAGAAGATCTTTGACAAGATTAAAGATGTTATGCAGCCTCAGTTTGAAGATGAAGATAAAGTAAATCCATTTGATTTTTGGAAAGGCGCTGACTTTAAGTTAAAGATTCGTAATGTAGCTGGATATCGTAATTACGATAAGTCTGAATTTGGTTCTATCTCTAATATGCTTGATAATGATGATGAGCTAGAGAGTATTTGGAACAATGAATATTCTTTAACTGAATTTTTAGATCCTAAGAACTTTAAGAGCTATGATGAATTGAAGCAAAAGTTAGAAATGGTTCTTTCTGGTTCTGGTTCAACTATGAAGCGTGCTGAAGAAATTGATCTACAAGAAAGATCGAGACCTGCACCACAACCAGTAAAGGAAGTGGATACATCTAAAGATGAGGATGAATCGCTGAGTTATTTTGCTAAGTTAGCTAACGAAGACTAAGAAAGGGCCGAAAGGCCCTTTTTTTATAAATTTAATCCTGTCATAGTATCCATTACACCTCTCATAAATGAACTTGTAGTATCCACACGTGGAGATGCTGATTGTCCTAAAATTGTAGTAGGATTTTGTACATTGTTGTTTGTAGTAGATACAACATTATTTTGATTAGCTTTATTAACGCGATCCATTGATTGACCTAAATCCATAATTTCTTCTTCGTTATAAGGTGTCACATCACCACTTTGCGTTCCATAACTACCTTGTACTCTTTTGCCTGCAGCCATATCAATATTTTTATCTCCAGAGCTTGGGGCTTTGTTCCTAGGGTCTAGTTTTTTAGGTACCTCAATTTTTTCCATCACTTTCTCTTTAGGTTCATCTGAAGTAAATAGATCCATAACTGTTTTTCCTATTGATCCAAATGCTCCTAATGCAAGCATGAAACTATCTTTAATTCCAGATACAATTGATCCAATCGCAGTACCAATTGTTTTACCAATACCTACAATTTTATCAATGACAGGTTGTACAAATGTGTCATAAGCTGATAATACTTTAGACTTTATGTCTGCAAAGCCTTCTAATAATTTATCTTTTATACCATTGAATGCAGGCATAACATTTTCTTGAAAAAATGCTGGTATTGTTGTAGTAAAAAATAATTTAACAGCTTCAAATCCTTCTTTGAAAGGGGGAATAATATTTTCTTGAAAAAATGTTGGTATAGTTTCCATGAAGAATTCTGGTATAGTTTCAGTAAAAAATGTTTTAATTACTTCAATACCTTCATTAAATGCGTTTCCAACTCCTTCAAAAAAGGCTTGTATTTTAAGTGCAGCTTCTTTTGGATCAACCATTCCAAATGTAAAGTCAGAAGCTATTTGACCCATACCACTAGCTGTTTTTTCACTAAAAGATGTATCTGCTTGATCTTTGCCAAAAAATTCACCCGCTTTACCGGCTCCTTCATAAGCACTATAAGCACCCAGTCCTATTGCTGCCAATGGTCCAGCCATTCTTGCTGCACCCATTGCTAACCTACCTACACCACTTGCAACTCCTTTAACAGCACCTCCAACTTTACCAACACCACCTTTAACTGCATCTAGTACTCGACCACTTCTAGATCTAGGTCTAACTTTAGTATTTTTTTTATCTCTTCCACCAGGTCCATCTATACCAACACCACTACCTCTTCTAGAACCTGGTAAACCTGGTAAACTTGGTAAACCACTATCATTCATGCCAGCAATTGCAGTGGCTAATTTGGATATTAATTCTTTAGTATCTTTGTTTACTTTTAAATTATCTTCATGTAATTGATTGGCCTTAACAAGCTCATCTGTGACTGGGGATAAATCTATACCTTGATCTGCAAATCTGTCTTTAAAATCTTCTACACCTTTACCACCACCATCTTCATCTGAATCACTAGAACTTTGAGCTTCAATAGCTGATACAATATTTCTACTAGCAGCTTCCAATCCTTTTGTTATTTGACTGCTCATTTTAGTTATTTGAGTCAATATACTTGTAAGTGAATTATCTAAATTACTTACTAAGGATTCTCGTTGCTCCAAATTAGATTTAGCTTCTTGTGAACTAATATCTGACTGTATAGATAGTGTTTCAGTTAGAGCTTGTATATCTGCTGAACTAATAGCCATTACTGGAATTTCCTTTGTTTATTCTGCATATTTACTTTTTCGTTTTCGTCTTTAATATAAGCCATTAATAATGAAGTATATATCTCTCTTTCCCATGGTATCATACTTTCTAGTTCTGTTAATGAGTATTTGTGATGCTGCATTAATTGAAAATTTAAAGTATAATAAGTACGGAGATCATCACAGGAAAGAGTTATTGAAAAAAATTCTGAAGTCCCTCCAATGTCGTTTCAACATCTTTATCACACTTAGTACATCTAGCATTTATGTCTTGCACTATCTTAGGCAACTTAACAAAAAATTGTTCTACTTCATTGAATTCATCTTTTGTAAGTTGTTGTAAAAAATCTTCTGCATCTTTATCACTAAAATTATTTCTAGTATGAACCGTTTCATCTGTAAAAATATTATCTATACATTTTGATACAATTTTAAAAATATTAGTTTTATCTTCGTTAGCAAGTAAGTCAAACATTTCATAAAAAGTTGGGTACCTCAATGTGATTCCAATATTGTTTCTAAGATTTATAACTGGATCAATTGTATCATCCTTTACAATCTTAGCATCATTCAGATTAATTTCATGTTTAATTTTTTCTCCACATTCACAATTAACATTAATGGTTACAATTTCACCAATTGATTTTGATCTTAAATTTAAAAAAATATATTCAATATCAAAATTAGCTAGCTTCTTTACATTTATCTTTCTAAACGTACAAACATCAATTATATCAGTAATTACTCTACTTAACTCTTTTATATCAACATCAGCGAGTGTCATCATAATTTTATGTTCTTTTACCAAAAACGGTCTATATGTTATAGTTTCGTTAGTAGATGGTAAAGTTAATTCATATGTAGGTGTCTCAAGTTTAGGTAATGCCATAATTTACTCCATATTATAAATTTGAAAATGCAGAATTTCTAAATGTCCGAGGGTCAAAGGAACCTTCTTCAAACGGATTAGCACCGTCTCTTGGAAAGGTATTAAAATATCTTTCAGATCCATTACTTAGAATTTGATTGTTTATTCTTGGTTGGCTAATTTCTGGATCATTATATGATGTTCTACCAAGACCACCCTGAACACGTTGAATACTTTCCCATTTTCTATAAGCAAACAAAACATTTAATCTGTGAGTTTGACTTTGAGTAGCATTATTAAGTTCCATCAAATTCATACTTCTAGGAAAAGCATCAATTAATGTTACACCATAAGTTCTGTTCATTGCTTCGTCAAGTTGAAATACTTCAATATCAACAACATAATCTTCTTGGAATGAAACATGATAATTATCTTTATTGACTACTGTTTGCATCCAACCATCAAAAAATTGTTTTACTTGCATCTCTCTATCAACATGAAATGTCATACTTGTACCATCTCCACCATATTCAGATGTAACTGGTCTAGGGTAGGCAGGACCATAAATTCTATAAGGTTTAGTGTTTATATTGAGAAGTGGAAAGGATGCTTGCTCACAAAGTAATGATACTTTAGAAGAAGATATTACAGAAAAACCCGTACGCTCACCTCCTACAATTGCTCCATTAATAGCTATTTGAGGTGTTCTAGTTATCTTTTTTGGTGATGTAATTATGACTTCAAATCGATTTGTTCTTGCTAAACCTTTTCCAAGAACCTGTCGTTTAAAATCTGATAATCTAAAGTGTGCTTGTCCTAACGCCATTATAGTGTCTTTCTTCTAGTTTCTCTCCAGACTTGTTCCATTCTTACCTTTCTAAATCTTTGTACAGGTAGTTGTGAAGCAATAATCCATTCTGAAGAAGGTATTTTTAAAAATCGTGAACGTACTTGTTCGTTTAAATAATGCTTTATAGAAGCCTTTGCAGGTTTCAATCTTGCAGCACTTTCTAATGTCCTGTATGTAAATCTAATTTTTGTCATTTCATTCATTTTTTTATTTGAAGCATATATCATCAACTGTTGAATCACTCTCATTCTAATTCCATATGGCATGTAATGTAAATTAATTCCATAAAATCCAGTGTTAGTTCTTCTAAAAGGAAACACTAATGGATAAATGTCATAATAAGGTAATTCACTTCTAGTTTTTGGATTATAAGCATACAAATACATATAACCTGGTATTACTCTTGTTTTTAAGTCACCTTTTTTTAAAAGCTGAGGTGTATTGATAGCCCCAAGTTTTTTTATCTTTGTTTGGTACCATGTAACAGATTTTTTTTCACCACCAACTTCTTGCTTTAGTTTTTTAAATATATCTATCATTATTTATTCTAACTTCCTAATCCTAAGTCGTTTTCTGTTAAAACTAAAAATTGCCACCCTCTATCTAAGCAATATTCGTTAGCTTGTTTCCATTTAGCTTGATTAGTACCGTATGTGAAAACTTCATTAATAAACCTTTTAGTTTTCTTTTTTGGTATATTTGGTGGTTTAGTAAACTTTTCTGGCTTGATCTCCACTAAATACTTACCAACACCGTTATTTTTATGACGAACTTTTATATAAAAATCTACAAAGTATCTATGTAGTTTATTATCAACAGGAGATTTATAAGGTATGATAGTTGTTTCTGATCCCCATTCTAAAACATTAGGATTCGTATCACACCATTTCATAAAACGTAATTCCCAAGATGATCTATACACAACATCTTGAATATTACCTTTATACTTGGTAGGATCAATAACTCTGTACTTGCCTTTATAGGTTTCTTTATACACGATAAATAATAATAATTAAATAACTATTTAGTATAAAAAGAAAGAATTATGTCTACTAATACAAATCCAGAAAAATATTATAATACAGTTATGGGGGGTAGTCAACCTACTAGTGAGGTTGTTAAGAATACAATTGCTGATCCTAACCTTAGAGGAATAGATCCTGTAACTAAAAAAGTTATGAGATTTGATAATGAAAATAAGATAGAAAGAAATCAATACAATATTGGTAGTCTTTCATATCCTATAGGTGTTGGTAAGGATGAGGATAAACAACATTTTATTCAATTTTTTATCAATGTGAGAGGTAAGTCTAAGTTTAATAACAAAGAGTCAATAAATGGTACACAAGAAATTTTAGATAAAGTTGATGCTGGTCGCAAAGGTCAAAATGGTTTAGTTGAAAATGATATGGCAATCAAAACTGGAGCAGCTGCAGCAGGATTTATAGCAGGAGGTGGTGCAAGTATATTTTCTGATGTTACATCTGGTAAACCTACCAAAGCTCTAGCAACGGTTGGAAAAGCTGGTTTAGCAGCAGTTGCAACAAAAAAGTTAACAGACAAAGCAATGGAAAAAGGTTTGATTAACCCAGATATACCTAAAAGATTAAAAGATTCTATTGTATTACATATTCAAGATAAACCAACCACAAATTATTCTGTACAATACAATGAAGATAAGATAGGTTCTTTATTAGGAGGTATAACTGGTTCTGGTAGAGATGTTATGCAAATGGCTAAAGATATTGCATCTGGAAAGGATGATGCTGCCGGTGGCCTAACTACTGCATTAGTAGCAGCTGTATCTTCAAACTTTGGTGCAGCTGGAAGATTATTACAACTTGGTACAAAAACAGTTACTAATGCATTCAGAGAACAATTTTTTGAATCTGTTGATTATAGGACATTTAATTTTAGACACACATTTATGCCTAAAAGTAGGGAAGAAGCAAATAATGTAAGAAACATTATAAGAATGTTTAAGTTTCATATGATGCCAGAAATGGGATTTAAAAATTTATTTTTTATATATCCTTCAGAATTTGAAATAAAATACTACTTCAAAAATCAAGAAAACATATATTTTGATAGAATATCAACTTGTGTATTAGAAGACATGAGTGTAGAATATGGTGGTGATATATTTGCTACTTTTGCTAATGGTAATCCAGTTGAAGTAAATATGTCTCTTAAATTTAAAGAGCTAGAACTAATGACCAAAGAACGTATAAAGGAAGGATTTTAATGTATTTTGAAAAATTCCCAAAGGCTGTATTCACATTAGATAATTATAAATCTGGTCAGATACTACCAAATCTTTTTAAACGTGTAAAATTTGTAAATGAAGTTATAGAAAACTTAGCTTTGTATGATCTTTATACAGTACCTGATGGAGAGACACCAGAAATAACTGCAGATGTAATTTATGGTAATCCACAACTACATTGGATAATATTACATACAAATAAAACAATAGATCCACGTTTTGAATGGCCAATGAGTAATTTCTTTTTAAAAAAGTTTGCTGATGGTAAATATGGTAATGCCTCTGCTATTCATCATTATGAAAATGCCTCAGGTAATGTTGTGAATGGAAATGTAAGAATTACGACTCAGATATTACTTGATAATGATCTTCAGGAAGATGATGTATTAACAAATAACACTAATAGTGGTACTGCATTTATAACGAAAGCACTTAGTCGTAATCCTTCCAGCAATAGAGTCAAAGTAGATGTTACAGTTACTGGAGGTGGATTTCAAGCTGGGGATTATCTATACAATACACGTTCCAGTAGTAGGTTGTTAGACAATACTAATAGCAGTGTTGGCCAGGTCTTGAGTGCAGTGCTTAATTCTGGCCTTCCTGTTACTAATGAAGAGCATGAAGAAAGATTAAATGAAGATAGAAGATTAATTAAAGTATTAAGAAGAGAAGCAGTACCATTAGTTATCAAAGAATTTGAATCATTGATTACTAAATGAGCGACGATAAAACAGAAGTACCTCTTCAAACTGCAGGCGCTGTAGAAATACAGAGTCTAGTAATTATATCTAAAAC
>TARA_R110001599_G_scaffold46850_1_pt1 | contig 23187 bp, 14 predicted proteins | sample TARA_R110001599 | Tara Oceans TARA_R110001599 (sample SAMEA4398360) | marine metagenome | biome: Polar Biome; feature: [MES] marine water layer (ENVO:01000295) within the mesopelagic zone...; material: water (ENVO:00002006), including particulate matter (ENVO:01000060) such as......
AGTATCTAAATAAGCAGAATATTGTTCTTCTGTACCTATTTCTGATAATTTAGAATTATTTTTAAATACGTCTGACGTACCCTCTTTTGCAATTGTTAAAGCTGCTGGTGCTTCTACACCTATAGTTTCATTTTTCTCTAAATAGTCTGATATTTTCTTAAAGAAAGGTACATTATATTTATTTTTCTTTGGATCTACTCCTTCATGGTATCTTTTTAAGAACCATTCGTCTGCAGCAAATCCAGGTATTGGAGCCCATAAACCTTTAGTATCTGCTGTTGTACCAGTTCCTGTAGATTTATAGAATAAAAATGTTTCTCCTGTTTCAGGGATAATAATTTCAACTATTTTTCTTCCATCTATGTTAGCTCTTAAATTAGTCAGTTTAAAAGATAAATTTTCATTACCTGCATTCTCTCCTTTAGCTATTAAATCGTCTATGTGTATATTGTATCTTAGATCTTTATTATTTTTAACATCGTTTCTCTTGTACTTTATAGGCATACCTGCAACATCAGTAATCATAACCGGAGCGGCAGGTTTAGCTACAGGTCTAATAAATCCTTCTTGAACTGGAGACTCTTCTACAGGGCCTCTCAGATCCTCCTCAGTCATACCTTCAGGTAATCCCATTATAAACCCTTGTTGAACAGGGGCCCCAGGAATAGTCTGTTGTTCAGTGTTGTTATTCTCATTACTATTCTTAGTTATCTGAATAGCTTTTCTAGTTTCTTCTTCTTCATTTGTAAAAGACTCTTTTGAAGGAATTGCTCCTTTTTCTTTTGCTACTTGTATATTGTCTACAGGAGCCCCCTCTTCTTCAACGACTTCTCCAGTATCTTCACTTTCTCTTCCATCGTTTTGTCCTTCAACTCCTTCTGTAGGATCGGATTCAACCTGCTCTCCATTTTCGTCAATGTTGTTTTCTTCTTGCTCATTTTTAAATTTATTTAATTTTGATTTATAATAAGATAAACTGTTTTCTAGTTTTTTTAATTGCTCTAAAGACTCATCAATTAATTTTTCAGCAGCTTGTGCGTTTCTATTAGCCTGTTTAAAAGATTCAAAATCGTCTTGATTTTTATATCTTTCTGCCTCAGATTCATATTGTGATAGATCAGATTCTAAAGATTTTATATCAGATTCCATATCAGTAATATTATCCTCTTTCTCGGAGATCTTATCTAATATGTTTCTTTCTGCTTTTAATTCTTGCTCCGAAGATGGTATAGAATTATCACCCCTTAAGTTTAATATTCTTTTTCTTTGTGCTATTTGTATTCTAAGAGATTTTGCTTTTCTACTTAATGCTTTTAATTCAGGATCATTTTTTAAATCTTCTTTAGTAGCCTCTGCTTCTTGTATATAATAAGTTCTTAAAGTGTCTATACTCTCTAACACTGCAGATAAACTAAGGCTTAAATCATGTATCTCAACATTAAGACTCTCCGACGTTTTAGCTCCGTGAGGTTGTTTACTAATAAGATCTAAATCTACTTCTTCTTTAACTACTTCTACTAAGTCTAAAATATCTTCTACTGGAACACCTTGGTTAGAATCTACTTTAGATTGTTCAGTATTTAAAATTACATAAGCTAAAACATCCATTTTATCTTTACCCCATATAACATCTACCTGACCATTTCTTTTTTTAGTAAGTCTTATACCTCTCATCTTACCTCTTTTAGTTCTAAGTATAGCATCTAAAGGATTTGTCTCTTGATTAAAATACTCTTCCCCTTCTATTATAAAAGACCTTCCGTCTTCACTTACACCTTCTATACCAGCTAAATTATCAGCTATAAAAGCTTTTTGTATTCCTTTTTCATCTTCCTCTCTAAAATCTTCTTCTGTAGGTTCTACTTCTTCTTTTACTTCCTCAGAAGTTTCTTCTGCTAATACTTCTATAGCTTGATTTAAACCTTCAATTTCACTAGGAGTTAAATCTTTTTTATCAATCTCTTTAAGTCTTTTTAGATGCTGCTGTTTAGTTTCACCCGGATTTTCTTCCATGTATTTTCTAAACTCTACAGCTTCTGCGTCTCTAAACTCTGCTAATTTTTTATTATACTCTCTTTGTACTTCAGGAGAAGCACTATCAGAGTCTAAATCTATAAGTTCTTTTTTAGTAGTAGCTCTTTTTAAAGCCTCAGTAATTTGTTTATCTACTTTATTTTGTTGAGCCTCTGCTTCTGCAATGTCTAGTTCTTTTTGAAACTGAGCTTGAGCATACTCGTTAGAAGATAATTTATTGTATCTATCAATAGCAATATTATTTTCTCCCATTAAAGCTAAATAATCGTTAGCTTGCTCATTAAACTCAGAAACAAGTGTAGGATTAGATGTTTTTAAATTTTCTGATATTCTTTTAAGTCTAGCAGCTGTTTCTTCATATTGAGTCAATGCATCAAATTCTGAAGCGTCTACTTCTCCAGGAGTTTTATACTGATCTGCAAGAGCTGTTTCTAATCCCTTTTGTTTGTACCAATTATCAGAAGTTGTATTATTTAAAGTCTTTTTCATGCCTTTATCTATGGCCTCCATCCTTCTAACTCTATCGTTTATTTCAGAACCTGAAAGGATTAATTCAGTTCTAAGCCTTTCTTGATGGTTATATACTTTATCTTCTGCTTTTCTTGCTTCTTCAGACATCAATTTTCTAGGAAGACCTCTAGTTTTATCTGCTAAAGGAAATTGCTTAGTTACACTTTCGTGTACCTTTTCAAAATTCTTCAGTTTCTTTTTAAAACCGTCTATAATAGCGTCTTGTGATTTATCTCCAGAGTCTTTTAATGTTAAAATGTTTCCTTCTGCATCCTCTGTCGGATACCCAAACTGTTTCATAAACTCAGTCTCTGATAACCCTTTAGCATCTTCAAGTTTTTCCATTATAAGTTGTAATCCTCCTCTATTCTTAGCCTCTAAAGCTTGATATTGTATAAGCTTAAATTGTTCATCTTTAAATTTCTTAAGATTACCATCTTTAAGGTGCCCCTCCATTCTTGCTGACGCTGCTGAAGAAGCATTTGCGTTTTGTACACTTCTTTGTGTGTTGTCAAATATACCCTGATTAACTAAATCAGTTAACATTTGTGCTTGTTGTTTTCTATTAGAATACTCTTTGCCTACAATAGACTGTCCACCTCCCATTATCATACCTGTTAAGAATCCTACTAAAGCAGACTCTTGGCCTTCTTTACCTCTCATAGCTGTACCTGCTGCAGAAAGAGCTTTAGACATATCTCCATACCCACCATTATTATATTTATCTGTATGGTATGTGCTAGCAAAAGCTCCTGACCCCATTTGAAGACTTTCTTGAACAGTTTCTTGTAAACCATTATAAAACATAGGTTTAAGTCTTTGTAAACTTTGAGCTACAATCCCTTTTTGGGCTAATGTATTAACAGCTTTACTAGCTGCAGAATCAAATATAACATCTTTAGATACCTTAGAAACACCTCTAAACCCAGCTATTTGTTTACCAAACATTAATAAATTTGTACCCATAAGTACAGGCATTTGTATAGCAAAATTAGTATTACCTGCATCATATGATACATCTTCAAAATCTTTTAGAACATCAGCAGGTATATCATTAACAGTGTATCCTGGACGTTCTGATAAATAATGTTCTACCATTCCATCATATGTAGATCTTTGTGTTTCTCTAGACTCTACAGAAGCCTCTGCTAAAGACATCATAGCACCTACCTCGAGAGTTTGTAGTGCTGTTTTTAATCTATGGGCAGCACTTGTTCCTTTCGCTAACTTAGTAGATAAAGCTGTTCCACTTATTATAGCTTTACTTGTATTATATACACCTAAACCTTTAGCTGCAAGTGACATACCTCTAGCAAAAAACCCAATTCCTCCAGTGAAATACATAGTTGCTATAGATCCAATAGAATATCCTAAACCTCCTGCAACAGTATCAGCCCAAAAGTTAGCTGTTCCCACTTTTTGCATCGTGCTCATGTTTTGCTCTTCTTGTGTTCTGTAGTTAGGCATGTATTCTTGCATCCATGCATTTGTTTTATCTATACTATTACCAACAAAATTATCATAATATGCTCCTCCTGTAACTAGCTCTCCTAATCCTGCAACTATACCTAAAGTATTTTCTGCTACAGCACCTAAAGTAGTAACACCTGCTTTAGCTAAACCTCTACCCCATTGTTCAGCAGTAGATTGATTTCTAGCTCTTATTTCATCCCAATCTAAATCTTGACCTAAAGGAACTCCATAATCTTTATATCTACTTATATCATCTTGTCTGTATATATTATACTGACTACCATATAACTGCTCATTCATCATATCAGGAGTACCTCCACCTCCACCTAAAGTTGAAGTAGGAGTAGGATTTTTAAAAGCAACTCCTGTTAAAGGATTTATTGGAACATCTACAGGGCCACTAGTTTCTACAGTAGGAGATCCCCCATAAGGAAGACCAGTAAGAGGATTTACATCTACCTTTGTTGTTTCTAATGTTTCTGCCATATTATTTTATTGTTCTAAAAGTACGTGAAGGACGACCAGTAAGAGGATTTATGGAACTAGCATCATTAATCATTCTAGATGCCTCCATAGCTGTTATAGTTTTTGTTGGATTACCATCTATATCTAAAATACTTATCATATCCCCAGAACTTTTTCCTGTAGCAAATTCCCATTTAATAGAACTTTTAAGTATTCCATTTTCATCAAAGAATCCTATTTTAGTGTCATTTAAATTACTATGCCTAGCAAGGTTAACCTCTAAAGCCATTCTATAACCTGGAGACTCAAAATACTGATCCATACCTTTCATTTTCATATTAGAATAAGGAACTTTAATATTTTTATAAACAACGTTACCATCTTCCATACCTTTAACTCTGAATTGTAAAGTAGGCTCTCCCATATAAGGAGTAGTATCAAACGTTACTTTATCTACAGTAACATTCTCATCTTCATCCCATTCTAAATCCTCAATTAAAGATGCTAAATTTCCTGTTCCATCTTGTTTTAAGCCATCATAAAATATTTCAAAATTAGCATCTAAAGGTTGCTTTTCATACATTGTTTTAATAGCTTTCGTATTTTTAATTACTTCTGTATTATTTAACCCAGGTATAGTATTAGTAGACTGACCTCCAACATCTATTTTACTATTTTTTTCAAGATACTCTGATACTTTCCTATTTCGATCTAACGTATAAACATTCCCAAACTGTATCATATCATCTATAACTAATTCTTTTCTATTTCTACCTCCTTTTATATTATAATCTTTTTCCATTTGGGCATTTAACCTTCGAATAGCTTCCATAGCTTGTTTAGCTCTATCTTGATCTGCTCCGGTTTTAAATCTAGTGTTAGCTATTTTTTGTAAACTATTCAATCTTTGTATAGCTTGATCCCATGTCATATCTTGACCATATAGTTTATTTATAGAGTCAACCATTTGTTGTCCTGTAATAGATTGAGTACCACCTCCAAAAGTTCCTTTAAACGTAGTAGTTAAAAAAGCTTTCTCCATATCTGCATCCGTATCTACACTGTACCCAGCATCTATATAAGCATTATCTAATCTTTTCTGTGCTATTAATTTTTGAGTTTCAAGCGCATAAAGTTTATTTCTATACTGGTCAAGTACAGGTAGCAGACCTTCTGGTACATTTCCAGTTCGTATATCTTCTGCAGTTAGTTTATCACCTTTTTCTAAGTAACCATCTCTAATTGATTTTTCAGTAGCTTCGAGTACAATTCCCTCAATCATAGCATCATGTCCGTCTAGATAATTAATAACCTCTTTATGACTAGTTCCGGAAGGAGCATTTAATTGAGTAACTTCTGTGTCTATAGCTACAGTTGCAACATAGTTATCTATCATTTTTTGATAATCTTTTAGATAACGTTCATCATAGTCTTCTATATAAGATGTTTTAACATCGTTTCTAACGTATTTAGCATATGCTGCTCCTCTTTCTCTACCTATTTCTCTACCAATTACTTCATTCTTTGCGTAATTTCTTCTTCTATTTATAAGTTCTTCGGAGCTCTCTACACCTGCATCTCCTAATAACTCTTCTCTTTCTTCTATTAAATTTTCTAACTGGTCTAGCATAGCAACTGTTTCATCATCTGTTTTACCAGAAGCAACTAACTCATCATATTGAGCAATAAGACCTTTTGAATCTTCATCTTCAGGATCTCCATATAAAGAGTTACCTATACTAGTAGATATTTCTTCATCTGTTAATTGATATGTCCCTACATCACCTTTTTGTCTTAAAGAAGCTATTACATCAGGTCTTGATAATACATTATTAAAAATAGCATCAACGTCTTCTGGAGGGACTACACTCCATTCATTTCCTTTTTTTATCTTCATTGACTGATTCGGTCCCTGTCCTACTAATTGAATTTCTGATCCTCCTTCTCTAGCTTTGTATCCTTCCATTGCTTCGTCAATTTCTGTAGCAATATCAACATTTTTTACTGTCCTATACCCTGAAAAGTAACTATCCTCATTTATAGTACCATCATCATTTTTTTGCAATCCAGTATAATCTTTATTAGAAATGCCCATAGTAGCAGCATAAGTTTGCTCATCAATTATACCATCTTCTAATTTCTTCTTTTGCTCTGCTTGATATGCAGCAACTCTATCATAGTTTTGTTTAATAGGTGTATACCCTTGAATAAAACTTCTAGAGTCTTTACTTATAGACATACCTGTAGTTTCAAAATCTCCCCTTCTACTTGTTTCTTTAAGTTTAGCGTTGTATTCTTCTGCTAATTCAGCTTTAAGTTGCTTATCTCCTTCATAATCTGCAGATTGCATAGCGTCTACAGATGCAGTTAATGCGTCATGAGCAACTACAGCGTTAGCATAACGATCTCTAAGCATTGAGTTAACTTGAATTGATCCTGGATCTCTATAAACAGATTGGTATTGTGGTAAATTATATCTAGCCATTATTCTTTGTCTTTAGTTTCTTCTTCTTCAGTTTTATTTTGAGAAGTGATATAAGCATTTATTTGTTTCTCAGTACATGTACCTGGTTCAGGACATATTCCAGGTATACCATTCTTAGCTGCATATCTAGTAACTACATCTCTAAGTTGATCTCTATCGTATATACCTTCTGTTCCAATAGCTCTAGCCATTCTCTCACTAGCTTTATATGATAATGAGTCTCCTGCAAGACCAGCAATACCTGAAGCGGTAGCACCAATACCTGCATATTTTTGGAATTCTTCATCATCTTTAATTTTCTGCCTAGCAGCTGCATTATTAGCATCTATCTGATCCATTCTAGCAGCTTCAGCTCTAATCAGTTGTGCATTAGTCATAGAAGCTTGTTGAGCTCTTTGCATATTATTTAACTCCATTTGTTGCTGCAGTTGAGCTTCTTGATTAGCTATCTGCATATTAGCTCTAGTTTCAGCTGCATTTATCTTAGCATCACCTTGTTGTTTCCTACTATAAGCCATCATTTTATTTATAATATTAGCTGGTCCTCCACCTGAAGTTTCAATAAATCTATTAATACCTCTCATATCAGAAGCATTAGCAGCTCTTTCAACATTAAAGTTAACTCTATCTAATTTAGCACCTTTACCTCTTTCTGCTACAATAGGAGATGTGAACCCTGCAGTATAACCAGCCTGTTCTGCATCTGGTTGTTTATGTAGATATGAATAAGCTGCTGGAAGTAATTGTGTAATACCGGCAATATAAGCTTCTAAAGGTATATCACCTCTACGAGCTTGTTCTTTTAATCGATCTAAAAGTGTTTTATCTTTTTCACTGCCTTTAGTATTTATAATTTCTTCTATTTCAGCCTCACTTAGCCCTGTCCCTATTGGTTCTCCATCCTCCCAAGGATCATTCCAATCTGAAGCTACTTGCCTCATAGGGATCTTTATCAGAGATTCTTCTTCTCGTTTTGGTGGGTTTTTCTTTACTACTACTGCCTTCTTTTTCTTTACTATAGTCTTATTATTATTTTCTTTTTCTTCTTCTTTTTCTTTTTCTATAATTCTTTGATCTTCTTTATTTTTAAAGAAATTATTTAAAAACAAATCTGGATTTCCCATATCGTTTAAATCACTAGGGTTTACAAATTCATTATTACTAATTTCATTGTATATAGGTTTTCCGTCTTCAATATCTTGTATGATCTGGTATCTATGCGCTAACATATTATCATTAACTTGGTTTGATGTGTCTGTAGTGTATCCACCATTATTATATTTACGCGCACCTCCAGAAGAAGCAGTTTGGATTTTATTAGGACTTCTGCCTGCAGCCTTCTCTTGCATCTGTGCTAACCAATCAATTTTAGATTGATCTCCACCTTCTGCTAGGATCTCTTTATGCATATCAGCATATGACATACCACCTTCTTTTAAATGGTCAGAAAAAAAGTAATCTTTTAAACCTCCTTTTTTAGCCATAGTAACTTTATCCATAGTTTCTCCTTCTAAAGGAGTTCCGTCAGCAGAAAATCCTCCTCCTTCAACTTCTGTTTGTGGATCTGGATAAATACCACCTTGATCATGAGTTGCTCCTTTAAATACTACAGCATCACTATTTGGTATAGGTTCCATTGTACCTCCTGGTAATTGTTGTCCTCCCATTTGGTATTGTTGCATCTGATCATACATACCACCTCCCATCATTTTATTATGATCAAAATCTTTAGAAAGTGCACTGTGAGCTTCTGCATCTTCAGCTACTATTTTGTATCCAGTTTTTTTATTATACATATCATGTGGATATTTACCTCCTTCTTGATATTGTTGCATCTGATTATACATTCCACCTGTTTGATTTATTTTAGGAGCCATTGATGCTGATAATTGTTGATTAACATCAGCTACATTTACATTTCCACTACCTCCTCCCCAAGAAGGAGTTTGTCCAAATGGAGTATAATCTTGGTTTCCTGTAAATCTATTTACACCTGTAGTAGCGTCTATAACTGGTTTAGCATAAGCTGTTTGAGATCCTAATAGTAAATTTACAGGACCGGTAGCTCTCTTAATAGCTCCAGTTAAGAAAGGCCTTGTTGCTTCTAATCCCAATTGTAACTTATCTTTCCAACCTCCCCCTTCAAAACTTAAAGAATTTCCTTGGTTATACTTATTTCTTAATCTATCTATAAATTTTCTTCTAAACATAGTATTATTTTTTAAATGTATTGAGGCATATTTCTATACCCTCCTCTCTTTGCTACAACATTCCTCCCTAGATCGTATCCTGAGTAAGTTTTTTGGTCTATATTACCTTGATTTATCCTAGATTTTTGTGAGGACAAATCTTCTATATATCCTTTATTAAACTTATTAACTTTCTTTTCCATAGCTAAGTTATATTCTGCCTCAGCTTCTCTAGCTTTCTTTCTACCAGATAATGCTTTCCAAGCTCCGTATCCTAAACCTGCTACAGCGCCTGCTACAGTTCCTATAGGACCTAAAGTAGTTCCATATCCAGCCATAGTTCCAGCAGTAGCTAACATACCCGCCATACCAATACCTGTACCAGCACCAGATAATAACTCTCCAGACCATTCAGATGTATTCAATTCTGTGTCGTCATTATCTTTTTTACCCCATTTTTTAATACCTTCTCCAGCAAGTGTTGCTGCCGTTCCTATAACATTTGCTTTACCAGCAGATCCTAAACCTTTCCAACCTGCGCCTAGAGCAGAGCTCTTTACGCCTAATCCTCCAGCATTTATAGCTTGATTCGTAGTTCTTTGTGTATTGTACGCATTTAACGCAGACTTGAAGCCTTGTGTTTTTTCAGCAGCATCTGCTAAAGTAGGAGGTGTATAGTTTGTAGAAGCATTTATTTGATTAACTCCTGTATTAGATGAAAGACTTCCTGCACCCGGTGTAAGTGCTGAATCCGGTGAAAGTGAATTTAGACTAAGCTCTCCTGGTCCAGGTGTACCTATAGTTGGTGTAGGTTTAGGAAAATCATAGTTAGGAGTCATACTCATCCTTTGACCAGAATTTCCTAAATCAATATAACCTGTGCCAGACCTAGCTAGAGTGCCTAAAGATTTTGCAGCACCTAAAGCTTGTTTTGTATTAGAAAAGTCCTTAAGTCCTTTGAACAATTTAGACCCTTTATCTAACCCTTGTCCTACAGCCATCTCACCTTTAGCAAAGTTAGCATCACTCTCTATTTTAGCGTTTGATATATCCACTTCAGATTGTTGCTTCTCAGCTTCAATTTGCTGCTCTATAATAGCAGCATCTTCATTCATTTTTTTATTTTGTTCTAGTAAAGCTAGTTCTCTTTGCATTTGTAATTGAGGATTACTCTCTTGGTATACAATATTAGAAGTAGTTCCTTCATTACCTTGTCCTGCAGAAGATACTGTATTATCTGAGTACATACTACTTCCACCAACTTCATAGCTCCTAACTCCTCCTGCATTATATGTTTTAGCTGTAGAACTAGGAAAAGCTCCTGATCTATCACTAGAAGTATAATTACCTGTTAATCCTATTCTTCTCCTATCACTAATTTCTTTAAATCTTGCTTTATATTCTGGACTACCCTTAACAAAAGATTTGTTAAATTGGTCTACAGTTTCTTCTTTTAATCTAGTAGAATATTCTTTTCCATTATGAGTAAAAGTTTTTTCATAGTTAGCTCTAGCTTGATGAAAAGCTTCGTTATAAGTATAGTCTGCAGGTTTTTTCTTACGACTACTATGAACAGATTTATACTTAGTTTCTGTTTTTTCTTTATATAATCTAGTTGCCTCTTTCCAAGGTAATCCTGAATGTTTATCAACCCCCTTACCTCCAACATAAGTTAATTTAGGTTTTTTAAAATCATTACTATATTGTGTATTCTCGCTGTCAACAATATTACTATAAGTATTTGACATTTCTTGATCACTTTTATCAGAACTATAATCAAAGCCCCCTACATTATATTTACTTTTATAACCCCCCATATTATATTGAGAAGTATTTAAATCTTTTATTTTTCTTAATTGTTTTGATGTCATTTTATCTGTACATTTTACGTACTACCACATTAGTGGAGTACAAATTTAATAAATTATTTGATATATTGTCATAAATTAAACGAATTCCTACCCATTTATCTATAAATTTCCTTTGTCTGTCCCAAGTTTTAGCTAAATCAAGGTATCCTGCGTTAACATTCTTACTCATTCCATCATACTCAAACATAGACTGTGTAGTAGAAGTTGTTATAGTTCCTACATTTGTCCCTCCAATTATATTAGGATTTGTTACAGTTCCTTGCATGTAATAAGGACTAGCATTAACTGCATCTAAAGACATATCTCTAAAACGATTTACTTTCCAATTATTACCTACTCTTCTTGTATTTACTAAATATTCCAAATCCGATTCTCCAGATAATTGGAAAGTATTATACAATAAGAATTTAGTAAACCCATGTTCTAATACATTAACTCCTGCTGAATTAAATACTTCTGATGTGTAATTAAAAGAAGATAATAAAGTGTCCATACCTTTAGTCTCATTATGTATAAATTCAAACTCAAAAGGATGATACTCTAAAATACCAAGATTGTCATACGTACCAGAGAATTGTTGATATAGTATCCCCTTCCTGCCAGAGTCATGTTTATAAATACCTGCATTACCCATTAAAGTACCATCAACAATACCCACACACGGTCTAGGATATTTATCCGTTAAAGAATAAAAATCTAGAGATGTGTTAAAGTATATATAAGGTGTATAATCATGAAAACTTCCCCACACATTTAACTCAGGATAATAAGATATTGTCCACCCTGTCTTTTTAAAATATGTTTCATCGTCCCATTCAAGATTAGTCCAGGTACCAGGATTTGGCGGTGCTGGTGCTGGAAGAGAAAGACCTGGGAAGAATATTCTATACTTACACTCATCTTGGCTGAATCTAATTGTACCAGCTTGATACGGTATAGCATTAGGTATATTCCATCCTGTTAGGAAAGCCTCTGTAACTTGTAGATCTCTTTTAGTTAATATAATTCTCTTATACTTAGGATCATATATTGAATGAAATCCTAATCCTAATACAGGGTTATCTATATTACATGAAGCAGAGAAGTCATACTCTGCTAAATCTGTTTCCATATTATCTCTAAACCAGCCTTCCATACCTAAACCGCTTATTTCTGATAACTTATCTTTCATTAAAAATACTTTACGAGAAAGTTGATCTACAAAGAAATACCCATACCTAGTAGTAAGTGCAGCATATTGAGATTGAGTACCACCAAAACCTCCTTCAGTTTGGATTACTTCATCAGGGTCCTGTTGGAATATGTCTCCACTCCCAACAAACGCTTCACTACCATCCTTCATAGTCATAGACTGTTTACCTTTAGCTGCGTATAAACTTTCTTCCATATGGAAATAAAGTAAATTATTAAAACTAGATAACTTCCATAAATCACCTCTATTCTTTGGTAGATCTTTAAATTGATTTGCTAAGAATATTCTATAGTTATCAATCAAACTTGTAGTGTCATTTTTAGCACTTCTGTGCGTTCTTGTTGGAAATTCTGTTTGTATAATATCTCTTAAGGGTAACGGAAATGCAGGTCGTATATCATTAACTGCAGAATAATTATCATTATACTTTAAGTTATCTACATGATTTAAATCAGAGCCTCTTCCGGAAACACTTAATACGTCCTTTGCTATTGATCCAGGGTAGTATAAACTGTCATCACTCTCAGCATGCCTTAAGGCAATATTATCAGGACTTTCTACTATATACGACATAATTGATGCTGATGGAGTGCTATCTGTTTCACTGTCAGATGGGGCATAAGCTTCTGCTACACCATACCTAGCTATAAACGTATCTCCTCCAAATACTCCAGGAGTATCTGCCCCTTCAGGCTCTATAGATTCAGTCGTATAAGTAGGAGAAGTAGTAGGAGTAAAAACTGAATCATCATCAAATAAAAAATTGTCTAAATCAGATCCCTCAATTTGCCATCCTGTCCACACCAATTCTTGATTATCTATATTTTTATATACATCTGTTTTAAATGCATTTAAATTTATAATATAATTTTGATGTCTAGGAGTACTGTTTATCCCTGTACCATTTCCATCAACATCAGATTCAGATCTAGTTACTAAATTAAATCCAAATCCTGGCCTCCAAACGCCAAACTGCTCATCAAGATTCCCGTTCAGATCTCTGCTCGTCACAGCTGGTAACTCTAACTTATTAGCCATAGAGAACACTACCGAGCTATTACCTCCTAAATTTACTATTTTACCCCCAAACCCTAAACTAGTAGCATTAAATATAGAATCCCCTTGAAGATATGCTTTAGCTTTTTGACCTAACACTCTATTAATATTCCAAGTACCCATACTTCCAAATGTAGAATAAGCTCTATGATATTTCCCACCAACAAACATAGCAGAATTAACAGGTCTTTGATAACAATTTTGAAATTTACCATTAGTACCTGATGTCCCATCATTATCATATCCCCAAACTTCTTTTGAACTATAAGGAGTTGTAACACCTCCTCCTGATAATACTGTAAGCATTTTTTTAGGTTGATTAATTTCAGGTCCATTCCAAACCAAGTCATTTGTTCTATATTGAACTTGTATATGAGTGGTTGGGGCTAAACTAGATTTAGTTCTTAATAAATTAAAATCATAGAACTGCATAGTTTTATACGCTTTTTCGTTAACGTTATACTGACTAGACGGTCCAGAATAACTAGCATATGATCCTGCCGTCGCCTTCCAAGCCTCGCACGCCAAAAAAGTCTCAGCTTCTCTACCCTCACCTTGAATAACTTGTGATGACCATTGTACTTGACTAGGATCTAAAGACTCTTTACATAATCCTAACGTACCTGTAAGATTTTTCATAGGTAATATAGGACCTTGTCCTAAAACAGTTTTATTTGAATACTTTCTTTTAGCCCTATATATTCTAAACCCTTGTATTTTTTCTTTGTAAGAGGCTGGTATTTTTATATCATCAAAATGCATACCTAAAATGTTCACATCATGTTTAATATTTGCATCATGATAATCCTCATTTCCAGCATAGTATACTGTATACGATACGTATGAATTAGTTACAAAACTTCCAAGGGTAGGGATCCCAACTACTAAATTCCCCAGACCCTGTACTTTATCATGACATAAAGGAGTCATTACCTTTTCTCCACTACTCTTCACATACCCCCAACCATAAACTTTAATCTGCTCTCCTTGTAATAAAGGTCCTACAGTCCAAGTACCATTTACAGTTCTATCAGGATCGAATGCGTAAGAAGTACCATTGACACCACTTAAGCAACCTGAACATCTAGCCGCTCCTATACTTTCAGACCAAGAAGGACTAGATGCCCCTCCTGTCACTTGAACCTGAATATTACCAGTATGGCTATTACACTTATGATCATTAAAGAATTGTACGTGGGAAGTAACCTTTACATAACAATTATCCTCCTGCGCCGTAAATACATTACTATTATAACATGTAGAAGCCGCACTGACACCGTTAGCCATAGTATCATCAATCATAACATCTAAATCTAATGCAGTCCAAGAGTCTGGTAAAAACTGATTACCCTGAGCAGATGCTATACATGAGTAACCGTTAGTATCTACATGAAGTCCTACTCTAAAAGTTCCCGTATATGTTCCTGGTAACACTGGAGTAGGATCTGCAGTAGAGTCTAATATCTCTGTTTCAAAGGAACTTTCCACAGTTGTTCTAGAAGCATTAGCATTAGAAGGCATTTTATGGTGCCTTACCTTAAGTTCTTTTAAGTCGTCCCCTGTATACCCACTAGATCCGTCCCAAATTTCAAAATTTTCAGTGTTAGGGTAAGACTCTCCGGAGTTTTTCCAAAACTGCATATGCCTTGAACCTGAAGAATGAGAGTTTGCTCCAGTATTTACCCAACTTCTATCATAAAAATGAAATAAACTTGCATCTGAACTTAATTCTGCTAAAGCTACAGAAGCCACCGTAGATCCAGGAACAGAGTCTTCCTCATTTCTAATACCTGTAGCTAGATCATATCCATCATAATCTGACGAGATAGATTCTCTACCAGGAATATGATACGCATAAGACATACTTCCATCGTTCATAATAAATGCTAGATAAAAAGCATATACCTCATCTCTCATATACCCCCTATAGTTAATTGTATTGGGGATATACCTATAAGACTTTTCATGTCCAACAGTATTACCTTCATCTACTAAACTCTGACCAAAACCTGATTGAAGTCCGTCAGCAGTTGCCCATATCTCATCAAAGTCTTCAATTGTTTTTACAAAAGATCTAGATTTAATATTATTAGCATATTTCTGATAACCTATATCTTTTGATCCTGAAAGATTACCTAAATATAAAACCCCATCTAATTGATTTATTGTCTTAGCTGTTTCGTAGGAAGTAGTATCTATCATAACATCTTCTACAGATCCAGATGTAAATCCTTCTGCACCACTAAAAGTAATCTCTTGAAAAGGTGTTGGGTCAGTATTTAAATTAATCTCCAAATCATTAAGTTTAAAAACTTCCGTAGCATCCCCCATTTTACGAATTACAATAGGTCTAACATATTTATAATTAACATTCAGGTTACTTACTCTCCACTTAAGAGATTTAGAAGTTTGACTACCAGCTTTAGCTCCATCCTTTTTAGTAGTTGGTCTAGTATGGTCAAATTCATCTACTATAGACACAGGATTAGAAACTGTTAAATAATTAGTAGCTACAAAGTCATCATCTACATATGCTAATGCTAAATAATAAACAGCTGTTAATAGTCCACCTCCTTCCTTTACTACATCTTGAAAGGTACCCATATCGGCTACATATATATGAGGAACAGAACCTGAATAAGGAAAAAGATTTAAAAGATTAATAGAATTAAGACTAGGTATACCATATAAATTACTTATACCTGTACTATCTCTCAATTGTCTATCTACATTAAAAGCTCTTGGTGGGTTTAAATCATCTGTCCAGTATACAACAAGATCTCCTTTAGAATCTATTTTAAAAGTACCTTCAATAGGATTACTTTCTCTAAAATTAAGATCTACAGTTATTGTTGGAGTTGGATTATATAATATAGTATAAGAACCATCTTCCCATATACCTATTTCAGATCTAGGAGTAGGAGATACAACATCAACAATGAATAGAACTACTTTATCATCATTAACTTCTATGGCTCCAATAACTTTATCATTTTGAGCTCCATTAGTGGTATTAGTACCTAAATGACCTGACAATTCTGTACCCCCTTCATTAGAAACTGCACCGTCAGTACTGTTAAGTAGCATATTACGAGCATGTCTCCAAGTTGCTTGAGGTTGGTCTAAATGCGCTGTATCTTTAAATAAACCTTTTATAAATCTTTTTTCTGCCATAGTTATACTCTATATACTTTCTCTAGTGTTTAAGTTTTCAAATGCTGTATCGTGATGACTCATGTTTGGAATTAGTTTAACCCACTGATTCATGAAAGATTCATATCTATCAATATCTGGGTAGTTAGCTGCGTTCCTAGCTTGAGTGCAGTAGTTTTGCCATCTTTCTTCTGCAAAGCCATAATCTATTCCGTTGTTTTTAAATTTAGGATTAAGCATTAATAATTTTTTATATATATACCAAAACATAGCTTCTCTATAACTAATATCATCCGGAACTAAAGGGAAGCAGTCTTCATCTGTAGGGATAGCTTTATAACTTAAACATATTTTACCAGATTGAAAAGACGTTTTTATATAGTCTGCATCAATAATATATGTATCTTCATAAGAAGTATTCTCATTAACACATCCATCACAGTGCATACTTCTATGAAAAGTACTAGCCCCATATTGCAGTGGTTGTAAGGTATTTGTACCTTCAAAATAAACATTTTCTAATACAACAATTCTACTATTAATCTCATGTAAAACGCTAGTAGTAGATGAGTATTCTGTACCATCAGCTTGTGCTGCAATTATTTGATCTTTAAGCTCTTTAACTTTAGTTATTAATGTATCAAGTTCTTTAGATGATACAGGAGATACAGAATTGTTTATAGCAACCATATTTATATAGTATAAATCTGAAGGTAATAAAACCTTATGATCTACTACATCTAAAACACATTGTTTTTGAACTAATTGCGTAGATGCTCCAATATGCTCTAAAGCTTCCCCAATCCATTCTATTGCATCGTCTATCCAATTATCATTCTCCGGTCTAAGATCTCTAAATACCTTCCTTATAATTGCCTGACTAGATATTGTTTTATATATTGCCATTATCTTTAGTGTTTTTTAAATTTTAAATAAGCTAAGTCATCTTCTTTTAAAAGATTAATTAGCTTTTCTTTGTTCCCTTTAATACCTCTTGTAGCATCAAATCTATATACAGATTTATTTTTTACTTTGCATTTACCTTTGTTCCAGTAGTATTTACAATAAAAACTATCTGTATGATATATATGCCACTTAACACCCTTCCCAGTAATGTTATCGTATAAATCTTGACCTTCTTCTAGGAGCTCTTGTTTATATTTATTACTCTCTCCCCAATCTATTCTAGGGGATCTTGGATCTCTTTCTTTTCTTATAATAGATAAAGAAGATAAGTTATTCCCCATATTAAAGTTTTTCCCATCTAAAATATATTTTAATATTAATATATTAAATTCATGGCATACATCTGTAAATAAAGATTTATCAACCTTTTCATAAGTTTCTTCGTATGAAGCATGTATATCTTTAAATGTAAAATTCATAACTTATATTTATTATTTACCTGCAGGTACAGTACCATCCTGCATCCTATCATTTTCAGTATCTGTTACAGTTCCTGCTAACATCTTTAACTCTCCTGCCAAGATACCATTGTTAATCTGACTGATCATATCCATAGGAATAGGAAAATCAGAATCCTCATTATAGCATCCAGACCCTGCACAGTCTCCAAATTTAGCCACATCTGTTGGGTCTTCAAAAACTCCTCTTATATTTATATACTCAAGTCCTTCCGCGTTGTAAATATACAAAAAATCTTCAATCATATATGCTTTATATTTTCCTTTAGTATATTTATCATAAGGTAAGAATTTTATAGTATTAGAATTAATCATAGGTATAGTCCCAAGACCTGTTACATCTCCTACATGCGTTATAGCTTCTTCAAAATTAAACCTAACTGTTTTAGGAATAGGTTGTATAGTTTTATAAACGGAACATGATATAGGTAAACTGCAACACTTACTTGCATCTACTTTTTCTAATTTAATACATCCTAAATCTTGTTCTATATGTCTACTAGTAAACCCATTACGAGCATAATCTCTTCTAATAAACATAGCTCTATAATGTTTAATATTAAATTTTAGTTGGTCTAAAGATATATGTTCATCGTGATGAGACCTACCACCCCTGACAAGATTTAAAAGATTATACGCTATTTCATGTAGTGTCATAATTTATTTTTTTACTTTTTCTAATGATCGTCCTCCAAAATAAGCCCCAATAACTGTTATTAATACTAATTGTAATAAACTTTTCCATTCATCATCTACTACAAAAGTAATTGTACCAGAATCTATAAATATCATTAATACTGTAGATACTACTAAAAATACTAATACTAATGGTCTTATATTTTTTGATAACCATGAATCAGATTTCATATCTGCAGTCCATCTAGAAGTTATTTCTTTTTCCATTTGAACTTCATAACTAGCTACAAGTTCTTTAATTTTTAAGTCAGCTGCTAATTTTTCTTCTTTAGATGTGTGTAAATTATCTATAACTCCCCCTACACTTTTAACTAAAGTTGCGGCTCCGCTTGAAAATATTTTTGTTAATATACTCATAATTTTTATTTTTTATTTATTATTACATCGACAGTACTATCTGAAGCATTTAATTTAATATATAATTGATATTCACCACTTACAAGTTTAAAATGGTACTCATCACTTAATATTACAGAAACCCCTTTTGGTATTGTAACACTTTTCAGTATATGATATTTATATATTATATCATCTACTGGATCCCAACTATTAAATTCTTCACTAGTATTACCTGTGTCATCACTAAATCTAGGTTCATCAGGCTCTGATAGATGATAATATAGATCTACGTCTACAGAGTCTGTAACATGAGTATTACAAAGACTAATAGAAGTTATTTCTTGAGAATCATTTTCATTAATATATGAATCTATTAAAGCAACTGCTGTACTTCCTATTATATTTTTATATATTAAAGACATAGTTTATTCATTTGCTTTCTCTACTAATTCATCTAATTTTTCAATCATTTTTTTTAATACCTTAACTACATTTTCATAGTCACCATCAATCATTGAATCTTCAATATCTATTGATAGATCAGTTATTTCTTGTGTCATTGTTTTTATATCTGCCATTATGCTATTGTTACTATTGGTGTTGCTAATATTACTGTCATGTTCCCCCTAAAAGCTCCACTATTAACCCCGGCTGTATCTTTAAAGGCTGGAAAAATCATTGATCCCGCAGGACAATCAAAACTCCTACCAGTATCAACAACTTTATTTAATTTTTGATTAAAAGGATTACTAACACCCCCATCCTCCGCAGCCGCATACGCTCTTAAAGTAGCATTTAAAGTATCAACAGTACTACCAGATGCTTCAGAATTGTAATCAGGCGAGTCTAAAATAAATACTCCTGCCGCAAAGGAATTACTTCCTCCAAATCTATATCCTGTGCCATAAAACCCTATAAGTTTGCACGCAAACGGAATTTTAAAACCCGCTGCCTGCATAACATTAGTACAAGACATTGTAGAAGAACCAACTGTTACTCCACTATCACTAGTATCTGTTCCCCAAGTATGATTACTTAAACCATTCCCACCAAATGTTATCCAATTACTTTTTATAGTATCACTTGCATGGAACATAACATATTGATAAGCGTATCTAGCATCAACATGCGATTTTAAACCAGCAGGCGTAACTGCTCTAGCTGCATCAGTTCCTGTATCAGCCTCACCTGTCGTAGCTAATTCAACTTTACCTGCAGCTGTTAATGAAGCAGCATCTACTATAGCTGTTGCATTACCAGTATCTAGTGTACCTACAGTTGTTATTGCTAAGCCATCAATGTCAGACTTAGTTTGATCTGCCGTGGCTTCGGCTTCAATTGCATCTAGCTTGACATGATGAGCAACAGTCATTACGCCCGCTATAGAACCAGAAGCTTCTGCTATTGTCACGTTAGTTCCATCCGAGCTTTCAATTCTTAAACTATCAGAAGCGGTTGTTTGTGATAGATTTGTAGTTACATTTGATACCTTAGTAGTATTTTCATCAATTTCAGCTAAGAGTGTATTAGCCAATTTATCTTCTGTAACTGCATCATCAGCAATATATGCGCTAGCTATAGCTGTGCCATTCCAAACAGCATTTGTAATTGTTCCATCTGTTGCTATATCAATACCAGTAGAAGCTACAGAAAAATTACCATCTACAGTAAAATTTAAATGAGCGGCGGCAGCGGCGGCGTCTACGGTTCCAATTGTTGTCGCCCCATGCTCTTGAACAGTTATGCTACAATAATCAACTAAAGAATCCCCACCTTGCTCATAAAGAGTTAAAGTTGTATTGTTTCCAGATTCCGGGTAAAATCTAGCAAAAGTGTTGTTTACGTTTTTAAAATCTAAAAACTCACTATCTCCAGTCTTTAAGGTTATTGCTGACACAGCGTCTAACTCTATACTTGCTCCAGCATCTAAAACAATAGTACTCGATTCAATTTCAAAATCAACTGCTGCTGCTATTAATAAATCATTGGCTGATGGTGATTGAATAAAAGAATACTGATCTCTGAAATACAATTTTCCGGCACTAGCAATTTCAGCGGCCCCATTAATATTTAAGCTAGACCCATCAAAAGTAAGATTAGCTTCTACAGTAGCTTCATCAGCATCTTTAAAAGTTAAAACGCCATTAGCGGTTGAACCATCGTGAGATATACCACCACTACTCTCCGCTGCCTTTACAATTTTATTATTTGAATCCAGCCCTAAGTTACTACCACTAGCTATAGTGCCAGTGTTTATATCTTCTAAATAGACAGCACCACGAAATCTAGCTATTAAATCTACGATATGTTGGCCTATCCATTTCATTAATCTATATCAATGTATTCTATTGTTACTTTTTCATTTTCTATTGCTTCTGCTATAGAAGGATATATTCTTTTATATGCATTACTAGAACTCCCTATAAAACCATTTTCTTTAATCTGATTATTTTCTTGACTGTCTCCTACTAACAAACATCCTGCAGTGTGCTCATCTGTATTTCCACAGTGTATGAGGATCCATTTAAAATTAGGTACGTCTTGTAACCATAGCATACCTTTATGCATACTTCCATATCTAGAAGAATACTTATTATGATGTCCGCCCTCTGTTCTTAACTTTACTTCATAAGTTCCAGCTGGGATTCTAGTTTCACTCATAACCTTTTCGTCTCTCTTTTCGTCTTCTAAGGTATACGCTAAAAACTTAACTCCTTCTGTAACATCAAAAAGTAATCCATTAGTAGAATCAGACTCACTACTGAATCTTAATACTTGTAATTTCATATTATATTTATTTATTATCCTTTTTTCCAGTATGCGTACTCTACATTACAACTAGCAGTATCAGCTCTTAATTCTAATCCTGCAGAATCATTTACAGCAAAGAACGCAAATTCACCTGCAGATATTCTACCCCACTGTACACTTGCAACAGTTTGAAGTATAACAAAGTTAGTTGCATCTAGATTTTTTATATATACATAGTATATACCACTTGCAGTTGATACTACTTCTTGATTATCTGCTGTAGTAATAGTTTGTCTTGTAAGACCTTGATGAGGTAAAGTAGTTGTTAAAACATCAGTTACAGATACATTTATAGGTCCGCTCGCAGAGTTTGAACTTGATAGTGTTAATTTTGGTATTAATGTTGCCATTTTTATTTATTTATTATTGTTAATTTTTATTGGTGAAAAAGCATATGCTCTATAGACATTGCTGTATGCACACTAGGTCTTACACTTATATCAGATTCTGATTTAGTTGTACCCGCAGCTGCACCACTAATATTAGCCGTTCCATTACCAGCCGTATTAAGAGTACCATCAAGTGTAACAGCGGTGCTTCGTGTTAAACCACCAGATTGTCTTGCTGTAAAAGCAACTGTTGATTCTCCAGATCCGTGATCAGTTGTCCAATTAGAATAATTTAAACCATCTATTTGAGCTGCAATAGCACTTGTAGTGCTATTAGCTGCTGTCATTGTTGTTCCATCAAACTCCCAAGTGTCTCCAGCAGCCCATGTTGCTGCTATTGTTAATGTAAAAGAAGCTTTTGTTCCAGCCGCAGCATTCCAAGGAAAAAATGCCCAATCTCCAGAGTATAGCCTTCCTAATTCTTCTCCGTCTACGTGAACAGTATAATATTCTGTTACTGTATCTGACATATTTTTTAAATATACTTTGTTTGCCCCATTAGTAGTTGCGTCATCTCCACGGTAAAGAATTTCAGCTTGTATATTTCCAGCGGCAGCTGCAGAAGTTGTTGTTCTAGCTAAACCAGATGTATTATCTATTGTTGTTGCTAATCCAGCTTTTACTAAAGTTGTGCTTGTTGAAATTGATACTGCGCTTGAAGTTAAATCCCCAGCTGCGCTTGTTAATGCTAGTTTTGCTAATATTGCCATGTTAATTTATTTGTTTATTATTATTTTTCGTTCTACACTTCCATCATCATATATATATAATAGAAGTTCATTTTTAATTTTATTTACAGGTCTTCCTAATAAATCTGTAATCATAAGTAGCTTTTTCTCTGTAATTCTTTTAGGTATTAGTTCTGTCCACGTACCTTCACAATAATTGTATGTTAATTGACATATATTATCCCATTCATTTTCACAACAATACTCGTCTACATTAATTACCCAAGCATAACACGGATCATTTAACCAGTAAGGATTACCAGGACCAGTAATACAATTAGCATCATAATTGCAGCTAAGACTGTCAGGCGTATTAGCAGTTGGGTTAAAGTTATAGGCTGTTTGGTCCATACAACCTTGAACCATAGATAT
>TARA_R110001599_G_scaffold2762_4_pt1 | contig 23171 bp, 21 predicted proteins | sample TARA_R110001599 | Tara Oceans TARA_R110001599 (sample SAMEA4398360) | marine metagenome | biome: Polar Biome; feature: [MES] marine water layer (ENVO:01000295) within the mesopelagic zone...; material: water (ENVO:00002006), including particulate matter (ENVO:01000060) such as......
ATTATTTTAAATTGATCATATTATATTTTGAATTGATTATATAAATGAATAAAGATATAATTAACAAAATATTTGATTTACTTGATCAATTTGACAAAATAAGACTTTCATCTGTAAATAAACAATTTCGTAATGTTTTTATTTCAAGAAGAGAAAAACTCAAAATAATGAGAAACGTAGATCATTCAGAAACATTCAATTCTAAACCGTTTTTGAAAGAAGATTACGATTTATTCAAAACTTTAAATGATGATTTTTTGAATAAAATTCATACTTTAGATTTGTCTACCACAAATCTTAGTGATGTTTCGAAGTTGGGAAATGTTCATACTTTAGATTTATCTTATACTGAAATTAAAGATATTTCAACATTGGGTAATGTTCACACTTTAAATTTACGTAATACAAAAGTTGAAGATATTTCAATGTTAGGTAATGTTCATACTTTAGATTTATCTTATACAAAAGTTGAAGATGTTTCAATGTTAGGTAATGTTCATACTTTGATTTTACATGGTACAAATATTACTGATGTTTCGAAGTTAGGTAATGTCCACACTTTAGATATATCTCATACTAAAATTAAGGATGTTTCAAAGTTGAGTAATGTTCACACTTTAGATTTATCTTATACAAAAGTTGAAGATATTTCAAAATTAGGCAATGTTCATAATTTAGATTTACATGGTACAAATATTAGTGATGTTTCGAAGTTAGGTAATATTCACACTTTAGATTTACATGGTACAAATGTTATTAATATTTCGAAATTAAACAATGTACATACTTTATATTTATCTTATACAAAAGTTGAAGATATTTCAATGTTAGATAATGTTCACACTTTGATTTTATCTCATACGAATATTACTGATGTTTCAAAGTTGAGTAATGTTCATAATTTAGATTTATCTTGGACAAATGTTAAAGATGTTTCAACATTGGGTAATGTTCACACTTTAGATTTATCTTATACAAAAGTTGAAGATATTTCAAAGTTGAGTAATGTTCATACTTTAAAATATACTAAGTTTTAATTAAAACTATATGTAATCTAAACTATGAACATCAGTATCAAATGAATTGAATAAAATTATCATTTGAAGTTTTAGGTAATTCGTAATTTTCTTTCAAAAATGGATTAGAATTGAATGTTTCCGAATGATCTATACTTCTCATTATTTTAAGCTTATCTCTTTTTAAAATAAAAATATTACGAAATTTTTTATTTACACACGAAAGTTTTTATTTTGTCAAATCGATCAAGTAAATATTTTGTTAATTATATCTTTATTCATTTTTAAATATAGAAACGTGGTATAAAAATACCTAGTTTTGAAAATAAAAGAGAAACAGATTAGAAATCAATATTTCTCTCAAGCTTAATTCTTTGATCAAAAACCATAGTAAGTTGTTTGATCATCTTTCGAGAAAAAAGATCTCCATCGCAATAAACTGTGACAGAATCTTTCTCTTTTGCAAGAAATTCGATTAAAATTTCTAATTGTTTCTCTTCATCTCCTTTTGAATGAGAAACAATTTCTTCCCTTTCAACTTTTCCTTTTGAACCAATGATGTGAATTTCAACATCATCGGGAATGTTTTCAATGTCTTCGTCACACAGATCTTCATCTCCTGCCATGAAAACCATCCGTTTCACTTGATCATCGCCACCCACGAGCCAGAGAGGAGGCATCGATCCTTCCACTCTTTTCGCTTTTCCTTCTTTTTCCATAGCATATAATACCTTATTAACAGCACTTTTTGAGCCTTCCTCAAATCCTTTTCTTCTGATTTGACCAGCCAAATCTCTCGAAGTAATAGCTTTGTTGGAAAGTAATTTCAAAATTTCGTCGTTCATATCTATATATCTCTGTTTTAATTGTTTTTAACGAAATTTTTAAAATTCAATTTTAAAAATGTTAATATTTTTCATTAAAATATACATTTAAACAGAGATTTAATGAAAAATTTTTATTTTAAATTATATATTTCACATATTTTACCAATTATTTAAAATTGAATTTTAAAAATTTTTATATTTTATAATTACAAAATATACTATTATTTAAAATGAATAAAGATATAATTAATATTTTATATGATTTACTTGATCAATTTGACAAAATAAGTCTATCATGTGTAAATAAACAATTTCGTAACATTTTTGTTTCAAGAAAAGAGAAACTTAAAATAATAAGAAACGTGAATCATCCAAAAACATTCGATTCTAAACCGTTTTTGACAGATTACGATTTATTTAAAACTTTAAATGATGATTTTATTCAAAAAATTCATACTTTGAATTTGTCTTTTACTAAAGTCGAAGATGTTTCGAAGTTAGGTAATGTTCATACTTTGAATTTATCTCATACCGATATTGAAGATGTTTCGATGTTGGGTAATGTTCATAGTTTGAATTTATCTCATACTTATGTTCAAGATGTTTCGAAGTTAGGTAATGTTCATACTTTAAATTTACGCAATACTTTAATTGAAGATGTTTCGATGTTAGATAATGTTCATAATTTGAATTTACGCGATACTTTAGCTGAAGATGTTTCGATGTTAGGTAATGTTCATACTTTAAATTTGTCTTATACTAAAGTTGAAGATGTTTCGAAGTTAGGTAATGTACATACTTTAGATTTGTCTTATACTAATGTTGAAGATGTTTCAAAGTTAGGTAATGTTCATACTTTAAATTTACGCAAAACTGAAGTTACTAATGTTTCAGCTTTAGGTAATGTTCATACTTTGAATTTATTTAGTACCAATGTTAGTGATGTTTCAATGTTAGGTAATGTTCATACTTTAAATTTACGTAATACAAATGTTACTGATGTTTCAATGTTAGGTAATGTTCATACTTTAAATTTACGCAATACTTTAATTGAAGATGTTTCAATGTTAGATAATGTTCATAATTTGAATTTACGCGATACTTTAGTCGAAGATGTTTCGATGTTAGGTAATGTTCATACTTTAGTTTTATCTTATACTAATGTTGAAGATGTTTCGATGTTAGGTAATGTTCATACTTTATTTTTATGCGGTACAAAAGTTAAAGATGTTTCAAAGTTAGGTAATGTTCATACTTTGGATTTATCTTGGACAAACGTCTTCAATGTTTCTATGTTAGGTAATGTTCATACTTTATATTTAACTCATACAAATATTACCGATGTTTCGATGTTAGGTAATGTTCATACTTTAAATTTACGTAATACAAATATTACCGATGTTTCGATGTTAGGTAATGTTCATACTTTAAATTTATCCGATACAAGAGTTAAAGATGTCTCAAAGTTAGGTAATGTTCATACTTTAAATTTATCTTGGAATAATAATAAAGTTATTAATGTTTCAGCTTTAAGTAATGTTTATGATTTAGATTTATCTCATACAAATGTTGAAGATGTTTCAAAGTTAGGTAATGTTCATACTTTAAATTTATCTTGCACAGATGTTAATGATGTTTCGGCTTTAGGCAATGTTTATGATTTAGATTTATCTCATACAAATGTTGAAGATGTTTCAAAGTTAGGTAATGTTCATACTTTAAATTTATCTTGCACAGATGTTAATGATGTTTCGGCTTTAGGCAATGTTTATGATTTAAATTTACGCAAAACTAAAGTTACTAATGTTTCAGCTTTAGGTAATGTTCATACTTTAAATTTACGCGATACTAAAGTTAAAGATGTTTATATTTAACAAAATATTAAGTTTTATTTTAAACTATGTATTTAAACTGTTTTTACGAGATTTAATCATAAAAGTATTATGATTATATTTTTACGAGATTTAATTACATATTTTCTTTTAAAATTAGCAAATTTTTAATAGTTTTCTATCATCCTTCTTACAACCTCTTCTACAGCAAAAACTAACATTATTATATTGTCCTACGACTAAAAATGCATTTTCATTATCATGAATCTTTTTCGATAAGGGACAAGCTGCTGATTTCAATCTATCCATATTGATAATAGATCCAGTTACATTCTTAAATTTAAACATCCCGGGAAATTTTTCATCAAATATTTCGAAAGCCATACGACCTTCCTCTTCAGTAATCTCAATGCCATTTCCTTCAAATTGCACTGAGAGATCTATGCCTGAATATTTAAAAGCTTGCTTATAATATTCATTTCTAGTAACAAAATCTGAATTTTCATCATTCTTTTGTTCTAAAAGTTTCTTGTTTAACTGATTAATCTCGATATTTTGCTCAGTTTTTACTTCTTCACCACGATATAATTGAATCAATGTATCAAAGAAATCGTATTTTTCAGGTTCATCAATTGTAAGTATATTTCCTTGCATTTTTGAACATCCAACCATTCTCATTGTGGCATTTGTTCTAATAACTTGTTCATCAATTATCAAATCAGTGCTACATTCGAATGGTTTTTCATCATTAATCATAGCTAGAAGTAAATTATAGAACACTAATCCTTGTTCTTTCCAATCGTTTGAGAAAAATGCATTCTTTACAACAAGATGTTTTGACCATTTGTTAACTGTATCAGATGTAAGCCAAACAAAACAAAACTTGTTTGTATCAACGTCAAAATAATAAGTTTTAAATACTTTAATAATCATCCCTTCCATCTTTGATTGAAAATCTGGTGAAACCCAATTGGGTTTCAATCCATACCACGGACTTGTAAAATCAAAGTCAAAAACAAGACGACCTTGCTGTTTATTTGGTACATATCTATCCCATACAATCTCATGAGAATGTGGAAATTTATCTCTCATTTCTAAAAAATGATGAATATCATCAAATGCAAAATATTCTCTATTTTTGTCTTTTGGTTCACCGGTTACTTTATCTTTATAAGTTTTACAACATTCATGAGCGACTAGAAATGGAACAGGTTGAGTTTTTGACTTATATTTTTTAGATCTATCAAGTGTATAATATTCTGTCATAAATTTTTCATAGATTTCAAATCAAAAAATCAAAAATCAATCCTCTATTTCTCTTTCTTAATAGAAATCAAAATTTAATAATCAGCGTTTCTCAACTTCAATAATAATAGCATCAAATTGATCATCATGTAAAATAGAATTTGCATGACCGTTGACATCATAACCATAAATATGTAAAAAGGAGAAAATAAATTCCCAATTTGTATTAGTAACATTGAAAACATATTTTTTACCGTATTCTTCATATTTATCATCAAAATCATGATAATTTGGAAGATATGTGAATTCTTCCCACCGATCGAAATGTTTTTCAATTTGTTTATCATCACAGCAAATCACTACATAACTCATTGTAGAAATATTTCTGATACCTTTTTCATATTTAGGTTGAGGTCCTGACATTTTATTAGTTTAAAACTAAATTATCTTACAAAATTATATAATATCATTTAATTTTTTGATATAATTAATCTAATTGTCAAAATCACTTGGTAAAAAATGTTCATCAGGCATACAAAATCCCGAAGAAAATTGACCAGTTGGACTAAATTTTGATAACACAAAATGTTGTATAACATATGTTATTTTAAATTTTTCCTCTTCACCATCATCAAGTTCCGATTTAAATCTACGAATATCGTCAAGACATTCGTATCTGGTTCGGAAATCTTTATAATCTTTACATTGATATCTATTTCCATTATTATTTTGAGTATGATACCAAATATATGTAGGGTCAATGTTATTTTGCTTAGCATGATCAATTTTTTGAAAGTATTCTACTTTGGTTAATTCCCAAAGTTCTTCTTCCCGATTTATCTCCTCATTTGATTTAGAATTCATATTCTTTGTCTCAAAAAGACATTGAATTTACATAAATCTTTTATGAAGCATTTTCAGATTCTCTTCTTTGCCCGAACCCGTAAGCAATAAAAGATCCTAGACTAGCTTTACTGAAAAGTGACAAGGTAAGATAAGCTGTTTCATATTTTTTGTACTTTCCACCCCAAATTTTATTAGCAATTGGTACAAATCCAAAACTAGCATAGAATACAAAAAGAATAATCACTGTCAGCCATAACCATGTTGGTAATTCGAAACCAGCAGCTTTAACTTCTTTGAGTCTTTCACTAAATGATGACCAAATAACTCCAAATGCACCCATCAATAATACGAATCCAATAATAATAGGTAACCATTTCATTTTTCCTTTTGACGTTTCGAACCATTGTCCAGTCCAAATCATTGCAAATCCACTTGTTACAAGAAGAACGTAATTCTTAACATCTTTTACACCTGATAAAATTGCAATAATCACTAACATCATTGTAGCTGTAATGGAATATTCAATCCATCTGAAATAATTATTACCACTTTCCACCGCTTTAGAATATAAACCACCATAATCAAATGCGTAAAAGAAATGAAACCCGGCTGTAATTGCAAAGAAATTAATAATCAAAGTTGTAACAAAATTATCACCCAAATCTGCAAACTCTTCATTCATAGCCTCAAAAATATTTTCTGTTTCATTGAATTTAAATACATGATTATACAAACTTAAATTTATACCATCGACATTGTTAGTTTTGTCAAGTGATCTAAAATATATATAAAAAACAATTGCAAGAATCAGGTGCAAAATTCCGAGAACTAAATTGTAGTTTCTGAGTGAAAACCATTCATGACCAAATGATTTAAATTCTCCACTTTCTTCATCAAATCGTTCAAACGTAAGTAATTTACGTTTTCTTCGATCTGCAAAATCACTTGATGAAGAAAGTCTCAAATTTCCATCATAATCATCGTTATCCATTTATGATAAAAATTTTATTTTATATTACAATTGTCCATAAATGAATTATTTAAATTTTAGTTATTTTAACTAAAATTTATCGACGCTTTTGATAAATAAAATGGAAATTTTACATGTAATTGATGATTATGTCATTTTAATTGGATTTGGATGTTTATTAATCATATATTTTAGTACTAAATTCTTTAGAAAAAATGACACGTCTAAAGTTATCAAAATCATCTCAGGCAAATGGAAAAGTTTGATTTATGACGATGAAGACGGAGATTACGAAATCTATATTACGAAAACAAATACTGAGACATTTGCAATTGTAGAATTAGTTTATTCAGAAAAATCATCATTTAAAAAGAATGAATATCATAAATTTAACTGTGATTATGTGTATGTCGAAAAGGAAGAAATACACAGATTTCGACAAAAAGAGTTTAATACTAACCAATATTTTTGTATTAGTATCGATGAAGATCCAAAAAGTTCGAGCCATCTTATATCAATGAATCCTCATGATGTTTGTATTTTAGATATCGAAAGGATGTATTTTAAGTGATAATATTAAAGTCTACTTTAAACTCTAACTAAAATGTTAATTTTCTATGTTCTTATTGAACAATGAAACTAGGAACCATGATCAAAAGTTAAAACGAGATCAATACAATTTTCATCTTCATCTATTTTTATTTTTGTATTACAATACAATTCATACCATTTATCCCATTTATGACTTTTCAGACGATAAAAAGCGTCAGCTAAAACGGGAATTGTACACGGCATTTTTATTTCTAAATCGTATTCTTGTTCAACTTCTAATTTGCAATGAGTAGAACCACGATGATCATTATTACACCCAGAATTATTTATAATTCGAATTTTATTTATTAAATTACCATCTATTTCTGCAACAATTTCTAAATCATCACGGAAATCCCATAAAAAATCTAAATAATTTTCATCATATTCGCCATCAAAATGATCCATATTAAAGTCTTCAGTAAGAATATATGTTATGTCAGATTGTTTTTCAACACTAACCGGTTCCCAATGTTTACAATAAACATAATCTTCATCTGAATCTTCTATTGATTCTTCATCTTCTTTTTCACAAATTAAACACGTGATTGAGCAATCTTGATAACCACTACATTCAAAATTTGAATTTTGATCACCACCCCATGAATTTGAAAATTCATGATATTTTTCATCTTTGTAAATAAAATGATCTAGATTATAACATCTTGATATAATATCAAATATAATATTATAATTGGTAATTATGTTAACAGTTTTCGATCTGTTTTTGTCAAAAAGTAATGTTTTAAATTGTTTTCGATCATCAAATGACAAACTATCAAACATTTGCTTCACAATTTTCAGACTAAGTTTTGATTCCATTTTTATTTAATATTTTACTATGATTTTAATCAAGAATCGAAGTAAATTATAAAATTTCATTTTATTTTTTAAATCATGTTAATCTCATTAGGTATTCTTTAATATCAGGCATTAATTTGAGATCAAATTCGTAAAGACCCTTATTCATCTGCATACTTGCCTTACATTGAGGAGGAAGACCTGATTCAAATGCATCAATCATATAATTAGGAATTTGAATGATTGCTTTTCCTCGAGATTTTGATTTTTTGATCTTAATCTCTCCTGCAACATTATTTTCAGAAGGAGTCTTTGCTTTTGCAGCTTCATAATTATGAACTTTGTCAAAAAGGAAGATATTATCAACATCTTCTGCACAGTTTACATCTCCAATTGCACGCATCTTTCTTGTAAGATTCTTTGCTATATTTTCTTCAATCGTACCTGCAATGAAAATAATTCGTTGGATAGAATCGGATTTTGATCCGATACGATTCATTCTACCCAAACATTGTACAGTTTGTGTGGCTGATTCAGGAGGTGAGATCAATCCATAACGACGATAATTACCATATACATCATGCATTCCAATTCCTACACCACCAGCACCTGTCATTGCAATGATAACACGATTTTCTCCTTTTTGAAAAGACTCAAGTTGCTTCAATCTTTCAAACGCAGTTTGTCCTCCGATGATACTTGAGAAATTATGCTGAGAATATTTCTCTCTTAAAAGAGTTCGAATAGCTCTATGTGTTTCGAGAAAATTTATAAAAATACCTACTGAAAACCCTGCTAATAATTGTTTTTCCATTTCGGAAATCAAAACACCAACCTTGAGACCTTCAATTTCTTGCCTACATCTCAATCTGACAGCAAGATGAGAACTTGACCCTTTACCCTTTTCAGCAGTTGTCAATATATCACGAATTTCACTGCATAAATTTTGAATTTGATCCCTATCTGAATCTTTAAGTTTGAATATTTTTGTTTTCACATCAGATGTAAATTTATCATTCATTGCAATTCTTGCTTCCTTCATTGTTGTACGAGTCATTTTCTTTTCTACCAATAGTTTATATCCGAATTCTTTGATAGAAAACTTTGGATCACTGATGATACTTTTGTCATTAGGTCTCTTAGCATAACCTAAAACGTACATAAAAGGTAATAAATTCTTGGGAGTTTCAATAATTGTGGCGCTTAACAAAATAATTCTGATTTTCTTCCATTTATTCTCAGGATGATTAGCATAATCATAAGCAGAAAGTAATAATTTAGTTCTTTGAGCTGTAAGATTCTTACAATAATGAGCTTCATCAAATACAATACAGGTTCTCTCAGGAAGATTGTTCCATTCAAATTCAATAATCTTTTTAACCCCTACTCTCTTTTCAATACGTTTCATATAAGGATTATCGATTCTCGGAAGATCATCTACATTAATTTTATTACTAAAACTATACATCTTACCATTAATAAAAGTCTCGTAATTACAAATTGCCAAAACTTCTACTTCATTTTTCATTGCAAGAAGATACCAATTTAATAAAACAGCTTTGGGGCAGATACACATAAGTGGTCTTTTATCAGTTTCACATACTGACAAAGTAGCATATGTTTTCCCCGTACCAGTTTCGGAAGTGTTCAAAATTGTAATATTGGATTCGAAACCTTCAATCATAGCTTGTTTTTTCTTAATTTGAAAGTTAAAAAGCTGGATTGTAGTTTCTGGTTCCGAGTTTTGTTTTCCAGGATCAATCTTATATCTTGAAATAACTTCTTCCGTGTATCCTCCTTCATGTAAAAATTTAGCAAGTTGTCTATCATAATCATTTTTTGATAATTGTTTTTTAGAATTAAAGAAATATTCACTCCCAATATCTAACACTATTGGGTATTCCAAATCTTCAAATATCTTAATCAAACTATTCATTTCTTATCGTTCGTATTTGCTTTAAATCATAAAAACAAATGAGTTCGATTTTTATAGTTTAAAGTTTGAAAAAACTTTAAACTTTTTTTAAACACTTTTTTTCTATTAAGACATAAACAAGATGGAAAAAGTTAACATTATGTTTGGAAGTTTGAAGGTCAAAAAGATGGGGACCTTCAATATCGAAGCTAAAAATCAAGCCATGGATATCTTTGTAACTAAGGTTATAAATGGTACGACTGATCATATTGGCCTTATTGCCATGGCTCCTCATCAAGGAGGAGATCGCGATGAAGTTCAATTATCTCAATTGAATTGGGAAGACTTGCATGTCCGATCATATTTGGACAGATCAGAGCTTGAAAATGCATTTAAGAAGTTAACTGAAGGTAAACTGGGTCAACTTCTGTCTCAACGTATCAAGAATCCCAAATGGTCAAATGCAGATGATATTGTACTCAGTGTATCTGGTACTCATGGTAGTAAAAAAGAATACCAAAGTAAATCCAATATTCCATTCAAGGTAATTCTTCATAATGCTAGTGATATTGATCGTCAAGTTGAGTTGATTCCTGCTCTTCAGACTTTTGATTTTACTTTGATTCGTAAGTAAAATGATCACTTCACATCAAAATTTACATTAATTTGTAAATATTAAAAACTAAGTTATTTTGTCAACTATGTTTTATTTAGCCAAAGCTAATGCTTTTTCTTCCATCAAGATTTGAATGAAGTTTTCGAGAATATTACAGATTTCCGATTTGGAAGCAGTTTCTACGTTAATCTTCTTGAAAACAGATTTAAGATCCATAATTGCAATAATATTAACAATTTCATCTTTAGTAATTGAATCATCTCTGCAATAAATAAAGGTCTTTTCATATTTTTTGGCATCTGCATCGACAATCTCTGTAAAATAATCACACAAATCTTTCTTTGAATATTGATTCACGTCGATTCTTGCCATCAAATCACCCATACCAACTGTTTTAAATTTTTCTACTAACTCACTATGTTTTACATTATCATCAGCACAAATTGATTTAATGAAAATCATTCTTTCATAAGGATGTTTGATGTAATTAAGTCCCATCTGTTCTCGACCAGAACCCGTGTTTTCCAAAATCCAATTACTTGTGGGATTAAGTTTAACAGCATCTGATTGAAATGGTAAAACGTCAGTCAAAGATTTCACAAAATCTGTATGAGCAATACGTAATGGAGAAATTCTTTGACAAATATCACTTAATCCATCAATTTTTATGGATACTGGAGATTTAGCGAAGCCTTCAATTGCCAATCGATTGATATCGTTCTTTGATACATTTTTGATGTCGCATCTTTTTCCCCAATCAATATATGTTAAAGTTTTAAATAAAATTCTATATATTGTTTCGTAATATAATTTAGATTTATATTTTGTCGTTGAAAATCCAGCCATATTTTCAGAATTAGATTTTATTCCAGCTGCAGATGGAGATAAATATAAATTCCACAATGGTTTATTTTCATCTATTTTCTTCTGATAATAATCAGCTGTTTTTTGACTTCCTCCATAAGAATTCGCATTTAGCAATAATTTGTAACGTTGAATTGTATCAATTCGTGATTTTCCCACAAAATTTAATTTAGAAATTGCATCTACAATATCAGATTTTACCCAACCAATAAATGGTGATTTTGGTTTTTTAATTTTAATATTATGCTGGACATCAAATCCAAGTTGATCAGCTACATTAAAACTAGCTGACCCTTTTTCAAAATTTTCAGGTGTTAATTCCAATTTACCAAGATGCGCTTTAACTAAATCGTGTTTTTCATTAATAGCCATGAAATAATGCCATGCATATCCATGATCTGACCAGAAATTTTCATAAAGATCATAAATTTCTCCTAATTCTGGGTGTTCCTTGATAGGTGAACTTAAATCCAAAACATAATAAAGTTTTTCATAATCTCCTGAGATTAGATATCTAAGAAGGGATTCTTTTGAATCCCTTGTGATTTCACGAAATAGATTATCGTCAACAATATTGTATAATTTTTCATAAAGTGTAGATAAAAATTTAACTTCTAATTCGATTGGAGGATAAACATCTGGAAATTCTTCTTGTAATTTCAACATATTTTCCAATTTATTTCGAAAATACTCTGGATAAATTATTTCGGTAAGTTTATCTTTAATTTCCATCGAATTATATTTTTTATTTGAAACTTTGATTGTAACATCTCCAACCTTAAGGTTGGTTATGGATTTGGACGACATGTTAAAAGATACTTTTAATCAAAATTAAAAATTTTCTTTAATTTTGATTAATTTTATGATTTTTTTCTCATCTTCTGCTTTTCCAAAATCCATAACAAATTTTTCAATAAATGTCTCATTTCTATTTAATTTTTTACTTAATCTTATTTTAAATCCATGATGTATAGTAAATTTTATATAAAAGAAATCACAATCAAGATCTGTCATAAATTCTTCTGCATATTTGTGATTTATAAACTCTGACACTAAATAAACATGATAACCAGCGTATGTTTCGTAAATTTTAAATTTGCAAGTTTCTTCTTTTTCTTTCAATCTAGATAATACTTCTTGCAAATTTAAATTATCATAATCAAGCATCAAAACATCGAAAAATTTAAAATAAAATAACTTTTGATTTTCACATAATTCAGATTCTTGCCATCCATATTCATATTCATTGCAAGATTTAATTGGATGATCGATATATTTGGTTTTAAAATTTAAACCTAAAAGTAAATTATAATTATATTGTGTTAATTCATTATAACTTTTTATTTTTCCTTTGAATATTTCAGTTATCTTCTCTATTGATATTTTTTCTCTTATTTCTATTAATTGCGTCGTAGTTAATAGCTGACTATCTTTTAAATAGTTAATAATAAATTTAATCTCAAGCTTATTTAATTCATTTAATGATTTTATTTCACGTTTGAATATTTTTGTCGCAATATCAAGAGGATTTTTATTTATTTTTAAACACATAATACTTATGTAATTAATTTGTTTTATTGTTATAACATGATCTGTCATTTTACTTATATTAATTTATTTTTAAACTCTTTAAAAACATTGATTGTGTAAAGTAAATGACAGATCATGGATTTTATGATTCTTTTTTGGATATTTTAAATGATAAAAATAACGAAGAAATATATGATAAAGCCAAAATAATATTAGATTTGGAAGAAATAAAAAAGGTATTTAATGGTGAAAATAAACTATCAAAAGAATATTTTAGAATCAAATTAGACTCTATTTTACCTTCATTAAAGAAGACAGTTATAAAACCTCAAAGATTAATTGAACAAAGTGATGATTGGTATATTGCTCAAGATCTTCAAACAAATACATTTTATGTTTGTTTCAAATCATTAATGATGATTGATATAGATTTCTATAAAGATAGTGAAAAAATTATTATAACAGATGAGAATTATAAAGAGAAAATTTCCAAAAAACAAGCGGAAATTATCGACAAAATAGAAGATTATGCGTTATTAAATGATCTTCGGTTTAGAATTTATCGTACAAGAAATGGAATTCACGCATTTCTAATTAATCGTTATGCAAATTATACGAATTATCATGATTTAAAAATTATGCTAGACCTCGGGTGTGATTTCTTTTATATAGCATATTCTAGAATACGTGGATGGTCTGTGAGATTAAATAGAAAAGAAAAAGAAGAAAAGATAAAATATAATTTAATTTGTGATGTAGGTGATGTTGAACCAATCGAAAATCTGGTGAAATTAACAGATTTTCATATAGACCTAATAAGTGTTTTTGAGAATTCAGGGCCAAGTAAAATGTTTGGAAACTAGGTTAAAAATAATAACCATGTTGTTATAATTAGACAGTTTTTCTTTTATAGTTACCATAAGTTTTCAAACATTCAGTTGAACAAAAATAAGTTCGGTCAATATCATCATAAGAATCCCAATCAATTTCTTTTTTCATTTCTTTTTTACATAATCCACATGTTATTGGATATATAATTACATTATGATCATCATTATACGAACAAGATATTCTTGTTATTTCATTTCTGTCAAAAATATCAAGATCTTCAGTATCATCAGAAAAATTCCAAGATGATTTTGATCTACGCATAAAATTTTTAACTCCGTTTCATATAAAAATTCTATATTTTTGATATAATGAAAAATGAACCTCAGAAATGAAAAATAAAAAACATAAAAAATATAAGATAAAATGCATAGTTATAGAGATTTAATATTTTCACTAAAGAAATATTTCAGAAAATGCTCTGCAAAAGAAGCATATGATATTTTGAAAACCATTATTATACATAAAAAATATGATAAAAAAGGATTAGTAAGTGAGATTTTATACTATTGTTCGGGTTGTATAGGGCCATCAAACCCATATTTGATATCAAAAATATTAGATATTTTTGATATAGATGGATATAAAGTTGAAATTACAGATGAAATGTGGAGAAAAACGATTTTGTTAATATGTAATTCAAAACAAACAAGATTATTCGATTGGTGCTGGTCATATTGTCAGATTAAATCAGTACCATCCATTGAAACTGATGATTTAGAAATCCAAACAAATGCTCGAAGATTTTTGTATGGTTTAGAATCGGAATTATATGAGAAAAACTTCACAGGAGCATGTTATGAAATTAATAAAATGTTAACTATGAAAGCTAAAAATGAAGGATATCAACTAACACCACTTTTCTTTAAAAAAGTTGGATCTGAATTTAGTTCTTCAGCAATTCTTAATGTATCCACAAAATTAAATGCATTTCTTTGGATTGCAATTTTAAATGAAGCATTAAACAAAAATAATAACCAAAATATTGCAAATATAATTTGTAAATTGTACAACTTAGCATGTAAAAGTACTATATCTCTTAAAATGAAAGGAAGAAATGTCGATATTTTTATTTATCATGCGTGTTGGATTCTAACTCATCCTGAAGCAACTATAAAATCAATGGAAGATAATGAAGTAGATATATTATCTATTGAAAAAGATTTAAACAAACTTGGTGATAAAACAATTAATAAATTAATTGGTGTTTATAAACATGTAAATATTTTACTCCCATTATATACGGGAATTTCGGATTGGATTGTTTTTGATTTAGAAATGGAAAATACAGATCCTGTATTTTGCGGAGAAACTTTAGAATGGAGAACAAAAACTATCAAACGAATAGAAAAGAATAAAAACTAAGCAATTATTATACGCTATGTTTAAGAAAAAGAAAGTAATATTAATATTTATACAAGCTTCCATCTATTTGAAATTTCTGTTGCTGAAAGATGATATCTAGTATTAGTCATAATTATAAGATGAACATCAGAAATATATATGTTTTTAGTTTCATAATAATCATAAAATTTATGAGTAGTGTAACTTAAAATCGTATTTGACTGACAGAATGAAGAATTAGTCATACGTTTAATACATTCGAAATCTCTTTCAGAATGCGCACCACCTTTGTAAATCTCTTGACTTTCGATATCCCACATTGGTATAACACAAATTACTGTAATTTCTTGATTTGTTTCTAAAGCAGATATCACTTTTACCATCGCGTCTTCAATCAATTCCTCATCATAAGGAGGATTTAAAATATATGTTCCAGTTTTCATTTCAAAATCAAAGAATGATCCCATACTTCCAAAGTAAAATTCAACATCATGAAATGGTGAACAAAATTGATCTAGATGAGTGTTGAACGGAGAACCAAAAAGTTCAGTTTGAGCTCCAGTATAATCAATAACTTCTGGAGGAACAGAAAAATGATTTCTTAATCCTCCACATGCATAATATCTAGAGATCATAATAGTAATTCTATTATGAAATAAATTTCTTTCTCCTACATATGAATTCAAAAGATGACGATATTGTTTTACGTTGATCATATATTTTTTATGTTCACTTGTAATTGAATTATATGTAATTAAATATTCATGTCCTACTATTTGAATATCAATTGATGAACTTGAATTTTTTCTTAATATTTCTCTGACTGAATAATTATTCGAATATTTACTACTTGAAAAAAGATGACTGGGTTTTATTTGATTTTCAGTCATTGGATTCGAATTTATTTTTAAATGATTATCATTTGACAAAATAGGATTTACCTTTAGAAATTCTTGAACTGGACTTTTCCTCAATTCTTCAGGAGAAAAACAATGAACTAAACGAAATTCCTCATTTAACCAGTCCCAATTTAATGTTGTATGATCAAAATTAAGATATTTATGTCGTTCGAAAAAATAATCTAAATCATTATATATAACAAAATCTTCATATGTAATGATTTCTATGAATGGATTTTTCCCATTTTTAATCGCGTTAAAAATCCATCTGGGAAAACATCTATTCATAAAATGTGAAATCTTCTTATCTATCACATCAACTGATTTTTCAACAAATTTAACAATTTTCTTCTTAATTTTTGAGAATCTTAACGAAATTAAAATGGGATCTATTTGATTTCTTTTTTGTTCCATTTAATTTTCTCTTTAATAGATGTTATTCAAAACATTTTTCCAATTTTCAAATTGTTTCTAGTATTTTTGTTTAATCAAATAATGAAAATAAAATGAAACTATAAAATTATTTTATTTTCATTATTTAAAAAGAAACCAATAAATATGAGTAAAAAGATTGACATGGAAGCTATCTTAAAAAGGCGAGGTAAAACTACGTCAAAACCAGTTACTACAGCTCCTCCAAATCTCAATGCTGATATCAATGTAGTGAAAAAATATGATGTCCAAGCAAATCGAAGGATGCAAAACAAATTACGCGATATTAAACCAGGAGTTATTCAATCTTTAACTTTTCGCATTGCAACAACTGAAGAAATTAAGGGAATTGATAGGGTTAATGTTACAAATTATAGAAAAATCAATGCAACTGATGCAGTTTTAGATCTCAAAATGGGTCCATCTAATGTTGATACGTGCTGTATTAGTTGTGGGGAGGGTATTACTAAATGTTCGGGACATTCTGGTTATATTGAATTTGGAATTCCTATTATTAACCCGGGTTATTATCATGTAGTTTTGAATATGATGTATTTGTTCTGTTTTAATCATTTTGAAACAAGTTTAGATGCACAGAAACAGTTTAAACTTAAATATGGAAATGAAAATAAAAAGGAAGGTGTATCAGCAGCTACTTTAAGACAAAATGCAATTTCAGATCCTAAATATCCAAAACTTGAGATTATACCTCTTTTTAATGCTGTTGAAGCTTCAACATACTGGCCTATGATTTTTGGAATGAAACGTATTGCTTTGGTGAAAAAGGAATTAGCGGGGAAATGTGCAAAAGAACAAGTTCTTTTAAAATACAAACTTACTAGTCATGGACAAATTGAAGAAAAGATTGATAAAACCGAAGTTGGTAAATTACTATCACCAAAGGTAATTCGCGAATTTCTTACAGCAATTGATGAAGATAAACGCGGATGGGCTCAAGTTCTTGGATTTGGAAATAACAAATTTGCATCAATGGTAATGGAAGTTTTTCCGGTCATTTCAAACATCTACAGATCGTCTCGTATTGAAGATAGTAATACAATTCATTCTGATTTGACAAGTGCGTATTCAGAAATTGTTAAACAAAATGAAATTGTTAAGGAATTGGTTGAGATTCCTGCTAAAAGATCAGATAAAGAAAAAGGGTTAGATAATTGGAATTTGGAATCGTATCGTAAATTGAACGAAGAAATCAAAACATTCTTCTTTGCTAAAGATGATGCATCATCAAATGATTATAATCGAAGCGCTGGGGCAAAATCTATCACGTTATACGTTGGCGGAAAGAAAGGTGTTTTTCGTAAAGATGTAATGGGAAAAGGTGGTGATTTTTCTGGTCGTACTGTAATTATCGGTGATCCTTGTTTGAATGTTGATCAAGTTGGTCTCTCAGATGTAATTGCTGATTCTATCACAACAGAAGAAGATATTACAATTCAAGAAGATATTGAAAAATGGAGTAAATTCTTACCTGATTTTTCAGATGATAGTGGAGTTATCAAACAAGGAAAAATCAAAGCTGTTACGAGAACAAATGGTCGTTACATTCATTTAACAGAAACAAACATCGATAAGGTTTTCTTAGAGATTGGAGATAAAATTCACAGAACTTTGATGGATAATGATATTGTTGTGATCAGTAGACAGCCTATCTTACACAAAGGAGGTGTTATGGGGTTTCGATTGAAAATTATCGAAAACGGAGGTAATGTTCTTCGTATTCATCCATCTGTTACAGGTCCATTTAATGCAGATTTTGATGGTGATGAAATGCAGTTTGCAGTTCCACAAACTTTTAAATCAAAACAAGATGTTCTTAAAAATATGATGATTAATGCATGTGTAAGAGGAGACCAATATTCGTCTCCTTGGGTGGGGACAATTCAAAATGCTACATTGGCTTCTGACATTATCAGTTTGGATAGCACTTATTTGACTCAAGAATTGTTTGATCAAATGTTATCTTTTGCGAAGACTTTTTTCGAAAGTAACAATCCTGGTGGAATTTTTCGCACAGATATTCAAGAATTTAAGAAAACACTTCAATCTTATAGATATCCAATTGATCCATTGTCTGGAAAAGCAGCATTTTCATTCTTTCTTCCAAAGAATTTCAATTATGTAAGAAAGAAAGCTGATAATAAAGTACATGTTGTTGATGGAATTTTAATTAGTGGAGAATTGTCAAAAGCAGATGTGGGAAAATCATCGAAGGGAATGGTTGATGGAATCATTGAAATGTATGGAGCTGAAGCAGCACTTACATTCCTCTCAGCTTTGACTAGTGGAATGTATATCTTTGCAGAAGTTTACGGTGTTACAATTGGAAAGGAAGATGTTGTTATGAAAAAGACAGAAAAACGCGATCCTCAAAAAACCATTGATGATTTGATTTTGGATGCGAGAGAACAATCAATTCAATTATTGAAAGAATCGAGTGGGACTGGAGTTCTCGCTAAGTTAGCAGAAGCTGAAGTTCAGAAAATCTTAGCTAATGTTGGAGATCGTATTAATGATATTGTTAAATCGGGAGGAGTTAATACTGCTTATATCAAAAATCAAATGATGAAAGAAAAAACAAATCTTGATAGCGTTCAAAGTGAACTTCGTGATATTATCAATTTTACTAGTCATAAAATTTTGACATTAAATGATGATTTTAAATTTGATAATGATATATTCAGTATGGGTGCAGAATTTAACTATTTCGAATTGACAAAGAAATCAATAAATGATTTTATTCAATGTTTCTTAAATTTAAGAAAGAAATCAATCAAAGATAGAACAAAACCATTAAGTCTTCTTAAAGAAATTGAAGCATTGAAGATTATGGGATACTTTTTTGAAATATCAACTATTGAAGAACTTGATGCATTTTCGGTCAAACATTCTCAAGACAAATTGAGCTTTCATACTATCGAATTCAGGATGAAGGAGAAGAACATTTTAAAAGAAAATGTTAGAATAAAATTGCAAGATATGGTTGATATGAGAGCCGAATTGATCAGTGCTGGAAAATTTTCTAATAGATTTCTACACATCGTATATTCGGGTGCGAAAGGAACACCAATTAATGTCACTCAAGTAATGGGTTTGGTTGGACAACAGCAAAAAACTTTAATTCAAAAACATGAAGCAACTGGAAGATCCTTACCATTCTATGAAAGAGATGATCTTGATCCTGAAGCTAGTGGTTTCTGTGCTTCATCATTTTCTCGAGGATTAAACCCAGGAGAATTCTTTCATCATGCTCAAGCTTCAAGAGGAAATATGCAAGAATCGAATCTGAAACCTTCAGAAACTGGTTACTTTTATCGAAGAGCATGGATTTTGATGGGTGATTCTATCACATATTCTGACGGAAGTGTCAGAGATGAAATGGGGCGTGTTATTCAATTTGCATACGGAGGTGATATGTTTGATCCTAGAAAATTGATTAACATTGCAAGTGGAGAACCAGAATTTATCAACATTGATATGGAAATTAGAAATATCCGAAATGAGAAATAAAGTTTTTTATTATTATAAACATTGTTCAATAAGAACATAGTTTACTTACTTTATTTGTGTCAATATTTTTTGAACGGTTAATTTTGCTTCTTGAAGTGCGATTAAAGTTTCCATATTTATGATAGAAACTTTCTCTATTAAAAACCCTGAGAATCTTTCTTCATAAAATTCAGGAAAATCTGTCCTCAATCCAATATGAGTGTAATTATTTTTCACATTCATCAAAGGTACAACTGATCCATCTTTTCTTTTAGTTCCTTCCAATTTATCTTTTTCTTTAAAATCTTCTAATTGTATTTCGATCAGTTTCTTACAAGCATCAAGATCAATTCCTATACTGATGAAACGAAATCCGGTATAACCATCAGAATTCTGAGATACATTGAAAATTACAAATATAGAATCCAATCTTTTCTTGTTTTAAAATAAAAAACAATATAAATCATTTATCACTTATTTTTAAAGATGCATTTATCAAAAATAATCAAATTGAAATAAAACATAATCTCAAATTTTATTTGATAAAAGAAGCAATGTCATTTCAAAGTTTAGATTTTTTCGAGTCAGACACAAACAACAAATCAATGATTATTTTCATTGATCCTTCAGCAGATCTGAGCGGGAGTGAGCTGAAAAAGATTGTTGGAAAGAGATTTAGTCCGCAACGTTACTTGTCAAATCAAAATAAAAAGCAGGGTGAAATTGTAATTATTTCAAAAGCTGGAGGTAGTAAAATTTATTACTGTGTAGTACAAAAACATATGGTTATGAAAGCAACAATAGAAAATTATCAAACATGTATAAATCTTGTTAAAACAGATGTGGATGCAAATGGTATCACTGAAATTATATATGATGATAAATTTGCTCTTGGTCCTTCCACAAAAGATGTTACTGATCTAATGAAAGCAGAAATGCCATCAGTTACATTCACAAAATATATCATGTAAATTCATTGTTTTAAAACATAGAATTGATGCAAAAATTCTTAAACAACATGTTTGACAATACGATCATTGGTGAGTTTAACAGCACCTCGATTTGCATATTGAGATCCAGACGCGATCTGACGATGAGTTCTCTTAGAATTACTTTTCTTTGGTCGTGGTCTATGAAGAATCTTCGCGCGTTCAACTGGATCAGTAATGGGTCCTGTAGGAACATTTCGAGAAGCAATAGCCTTAGCTGAATTCGGATTTGTAGATTTATGTTCGGGTTTTCTGTATTTATCCAAAAGATGATCAGGTTGTCTTTCAAGTCTTGGTCCCTGCGTTTTTACATACTGCTGATTTCTTCTTTCAGTCTGAGTAAGAGGAGCAGGTGTAGGATTTTGTGGAGTTTTCACAAATTGATTTTGACGATTAAGAGCAGCATTGCGCATTTCTTGAGCTTTTTGATGATTGTCTCTCATCGTATCATTTTCAGCTAAATTACTTTTCATTGTAATTTTCTTAGCATTTTTGTGCGTTTTCGACTTTGGTTTAATTTTTGTTTGAAAATTATTCGCTGGAATAGATTTTTGAGAGTTAACAGAATTTGGACTTCTAATCTTTTGCGATGAAGTAGATAATTTTGAAGAAATCTCAGATCGTCGTTCCTTCGCTTTATTTGAAGATGTAACAGTCGTTTGACAATTGTTGCAATTTCCACCACAATCAATAAAAGCGTTTCCTCCACAAATTCCAGCACAATCAATAATATCTTGACCATCGCAAATTCCATTGCAATCAGGATAAGATGTACCACCGCAAACTCCATTGCAATCAGGAACATTAGGAGCTCCGATTGAAACATCGTAACATACACCCGAACAATCACGTTGAAAAGCCGCGGGAGTTGTGAGCGGGTTGTAACAATTTTCATTACAATCCAAAACACTTGGACCGTTACAAACTCCGTTACAATCAGGTGCTGATCCAGGAGGGCAATAAACTGGTAGATTGTCACCTGGAGTTGTACAAGCTCCGTCATAATCACTCGTATGAGTAGAATGAAGACTAATACTCGCAGCTGGAATAGAAAGTGTCACAAATCCAGGATCAGTAAAATGACAAATAACAACATTCCCAGCATTATTCACATCAGGAACATCTCCAATGGGTGGACTAGCTTCAACTAAAAATTTCTCTGATTTTACCTTATTTTTTTGTCTTGAGACAAGAGGTTTCGATGTTTCTGTTTTTAATTTGCCAGAAACATTGACTCGATTTGTTTTTGTTCCAACCTTACGATTGCGAGGTTGAAATTTTTTGTTGGACATTTAATTTGAAATTTAAATATTTTTTTATTTTTTAGTTAAAAATTAACATGGATATTGATAGAAATGAACGAGTTATCCTGAAAAAATATTTCAGGGCTTACATAACAATTCAGCAATTGATGAAAACAAGAGGATTTAATTTTGTAAAAGGAAAAAATGAGTTTCCTCTTACTGATAATTACGATGATTTTGTCAAGCAAATTAGAGTCTCAAAAAATCATCATCAAGAACCGTGGTTGACATTTATCAAAGATGGAGAACCCGAAACAAAAGTTGGTTTAATTTTTGTTAAAATAGATAAAATTAAAAATAAGGATATTGTAAATCGTATTGTAGAATATACAACAAAAGCGGTAAAAAATAGAGTTCATATTATTATTATTTATGATGAAATTAATTCTGGACCAGCTTCTGCTTTTAAAACATACCCGAAAAATAATCAACCGCGTGATGTAATTTTACAAGGTACAACATTGGAACTTCTTCATTATGACAAATTACTATTTAATCCGTTGAAATTTACATTACAACCAAAAATTACGCATGTTATTGATCCAATTGAAAAGGAAAATTTGAGATTATATTTGGTTCGTGATATTAAGGATAAAGATATGCAATTGAAAGATTTATGTCCATTAATTTTTGTTGAAAGACAACTTTGTACATGGCTTGGTGCAAAACTCGATGATGTACTTCTTTTTGACAATGGTGAAATTAGGTATGTTGTTAACGAACCTCATCTTCTTTCCGTTGTTATGAAGAAAAAT
>TARA_R110001599_G_scaffold24353_4_pt1 | contig 23149 bp, 22 predicted proteins | sample TARA_R110001599 | Tara Oceans TARA_R110001599 (sample SAMEA4398360) | marine metagenome | biome: Polar Biome; feature: [MES] marine water layer (ENVO:01000295) within the mesopelagic zone...; material: water (ENVO:00002006), including particulate matter (ENVO:01000060) such as......
GGGCCTGATTTTAAAGTGATTTCATCACGTATTGGAAGGTCTATTGTATAATGACTCTCAAGCTATATAAATAATGATAAGTAGGAAAATAATGGTGATTGTCTTTTTTGCATTAGGCTTATTCAATGCCTGTCAGGACAAAGGAGGGACTGAACAAGCGGGTGGTTTGCAAACCATTCGGATTGAACATAACAATCAAACAGAGCTGTTTTTAGAGGATGTTGCAGCAAATTACACCAGCATTCCTTTAGAGATGACTGAAGAAAGTTTAATAGGTTATATCCATAATGTTGCTGTCTCTGAAGATTTCCTGTATATCAATTATGCAAAAGGTATACTTCAATTTAACCATGCAGGGAAGTATATCAAAAAAATAGGAGAAAATGGGGAAGCTCCGGGAAACTACAGACAGGTAAGGTCCATGATTATTGATCCAACGGATCAGTCAATTATTGCTGCAGACGCGAGGTTGAGAAAGAGCTTTAAATTCAGTGAAGATGGAGATTTATTGGCTGAATCTGAAATTTTGTCATCCCCACCCATTTATATTACCCCAATACCTGAGGGCTATATGGTGATAACTGATGACAATACTCAAGATGAAGCTTTGGGGCTTGTTTCAATTAATGAGATTTTCAAACAAGACAGGGATTTCGTTAAAATAGATAGCCTAAAACCTTTAAAAGCAAAGATTGAAAAGATTTTTCATACTATTTGGAGACATCCTTCCTTTATAACAAGGGCTGATTCCACTGCTTATTTCTTTTTTCCGATTGGCACTCTCAAGGAACAGGTAGAAAGAGATACACTGTTTCAGATAAATGAAAACGGTGATTTTATTCCCCATTTAAAATTCCAATTCTCAGAAAACGTAATCAATGAGGAAGGGAAGAGGGTGTTTTTCATTGAAAAGATTGAAGTCAATGAAGCCTACTATTTGGTGACCTATCATTATGAAGGGAATTATTATCTTTTTGGTTACGATAGGAAAAAGGATAGTTCTTGGCTGGTAAAGGATGGATTGAGGGTAAAGAACCTGGAAGGGCATTATCTCCCAAAGTCAAATGGAATTTCTTATTTAATGACGGAGGGAGTTTCTGAATTAAAAGGTGAAGAACCAAATCCTATTATTCATTTGATTGATTGGGGGAAATAGAAGTTTGCTCATTTTATTTCTTACCTACCCATTTTCCTAAAGAAATAACATATGATCCTAATTATGGAAATTGATATTTTATTAACTATTGATAAGTCATCTTTTGTTAGGTATTAGTTGATTTGGCCTCTTACGATATGAAAAGATTTTTAGTTTTACTCAGTCTTGTTGTTCTAACAAATATTCCGTTTTCATGTGTTGATGATTGTGGGCCTTCTAATCCCATGGAGTCCAAAATCACCGAGTTGTATGTCCTAGTAGGAAGCTTAACTTCTTCTGGTTTTATAACAACAAAATCTACTGACTTTGAGCTAGCGGCCATTCAAATTAGGATTGCTGACCTGGATTATACTGAAGTCATGGCATCCATTGCTCGACCTCGATTTTCCTTTATTAATGCAGCCATAGCTTGCAGTCCCCGCTTACCTGAACCAACTCAGGCAATTGAATCAATGGTCATCACCTCTGAATCAACTGTGTATGCTCAAGGGAATGAATTCTTGCCAGGGGAACAACTGAATGAGTTATTTAAAATAAATGGAAACCTAACGATAGCTGAGTACATTACAAAGCAAAAAAGTAACATTGAGCTTTTTGGAAATATTGGCTCAAGTATTAATTTGCAACTGTTAGAGCAACCTGATAGTACCATCAATCAAACCTTCACCTTTGATATTAAATTTTCTGATTTGAGTGAGATGGTTGTAATAAGTGAGGTTTTTGAAGTGAATAACTAAAAATTTGCTAGGTTTATTTTCCCTAGAAAGCGAATCATTTAGACCAGAATCACTTTAACTCCTTTTTCTTCGAGCATCTCTACGTAGTGTGCGGAGAGCTTCTTGTCTACGATCAAAGTGTCTATGTCTTCAAGGTTGGCAATCTTTCCAAAGCTCTTTTTGCCAAATTTGCTACTGTCTGCTAAAACTATGGTTTTTTGAGCAGAAGCAATCATAATGCTGTTTAGATGTGCTTCCAATAAATTGGAGGTGGTTAGACCAAATTCCGGGTCAATGCCATCAACACTGATAAATAATTTACTGCAAGCAAAATCTTTAATCATGTTTTCTGCAAAATGCCCTACTACAGAACTACTGCTTTTGCGAACAACACCGCCCAACTGAACAACCTCTGTCTCTTTCAAATCCAATAATGCCATGCTGACGTTCATGGCGGCTGTTAGAACAGTTAAGGAAAGTGACTTGGGTATGGATTGAGCAAAAGCCAGGACTGTAGTCCCAGATCCAATAATAATCACATCATTCTGATGTAGAAAGTCCGTGGCTCTTTTGGCAATTGCATTTTTTTGACTGACCTGCACCAGTCTTTTTTCAGTGACGGGTTTATCGTTGACGTATGGTGAAACGGGAGTGGCACTTCCATGGGTTCTAAATAGTAAACCTTTTTCTTCCAGGATCCTCAAGTCTTTTCTAACAGTTACCATGGTAACATCCATTTCTCTGCTCAAAGCGGCTACGCTCACATAGCCAGCCTCTTCCAGCTTGTCCAATATGTATTTGTGTCTTTTAGCAATTATCATATTAAGAGAAATAATAGAGCCCAAATATACGAAAATGATTTCCTTTTGTTTCTTTTTATTTCCTTTTGTGTTACTTTAGTGAGGTAAAAAGGTGGCAATGAATAGAAAAGACAGTTTATCAATTATTGAAGACGAAAAGGGAGTCTGGGACCTAGTGATAATAGGTGGTGGAGCTTCCGGATTAGGGGTTGCATTGGACGCTTTGTCCAGAGGTTTGAAGGTTTTATTGTTGGAGAAATCTGATTTTGCTAAAGGCACTTCGAGTAGGAGTACCAAGCTTGTTCATGGAGGGGTTAGATACCTTGCCCAGGGAGAAGTAGGCTTGGTTTTGGAAGCGCTGAGGGAGAGAGGCAGGTTATTGAAAAATGCACCACATTTAACAATCAACCAACCATTTGTTATTCCGTTGTATTCTTTTTTTGATCGGCTGAAATATGGTGTAGGGCTAAAAATTTACGATTGGATGGCTGGTAGCTTGCGTTTGGGGAAATCCAAGTTTGTTTCCAGAGAAGACACTATAAAAAGGTTGCCGCAAATTCGACAAAAAGGTCTTAAAGGTGGTATTTTATACCATGATGGACAGTTTGATGATGCGCGACTTGCCTTGGTGATCGCCAAGACCTGTATTGAAATGGGAGGTTCTATACTCAATTATGCTAGGGTGAACAAGTTGAGCAAAGATGAAACTGGTAAGATTAATGGGGTAGTTTTTAGGGACTTGATTGGTAAGAAAAATTATAAGGTTTCCACCAAATCTGTGGTTAATGCTACGGGAGTTTTTGCAGATAAGATTTTGCAAATGGACAATCCCGAAGCCCGTAAGATGATCCAACCTAGCCAGGGTATCCATCTTGTGATGGACAATTCTTTTTTGGGTGGAGATGATGCTTTGATGATTCCTGAGACCTCCGATGGGAGAGTGCTTTTTGCTGTTCCATGGGAAGGGAAGTTGGTGGTAGGAACTACTGATACTTTGGTAAAGAAACCAAAAATGGAGCCTAGACCTTTGGCCTCTGAAATTAATTTTATTCTGGAAACCGCCAGTAATTACTTAGTAAAACCACCCAAAAGATCCGATGTTTTGTCTGTCTTTGCAGGACTTAGGCCACTTGCAGCTCCAAAAGAGGGCAGTACCAAGACTAAGGAAATATCCAGAAGTCATAAGGTTATAGTCTCTAAGAGTAAACTGATAACCATAACTGGTGGCAAGTGGACTACTTTCAGAAAAATGGGAGAAGACACTGTGGATGCTCATTTTAAGAACAATAATCTGACTGCAATAGAAAGTACATCTGCTAGCAAACATTTGCATGGGTATAGCCTTAAGGAGGTTGATGGGCATTTGAAACTATATGGTAGCGATGCTTCATTTATTCTTGACTTACAGAAGCAAAATCCTGAATGGGCTGAGCGAATTCATGAGGATTACCCTTATACGGGAGCAGAGGTAGTATGGGCAGTTCGTGAGGAAATGGCCCAAAAGATTGAAGATTTTCTCTCCCGACGATGTAGAATTTTATTGCTTGACGCCAAAGCTTCGATGCAAATGGCACCCAAGGTGGCCGCAATCATGGCAAAAGAACTTGGGAATGATGATGAATGGATAACCGAAGAGTTAGAAGAATTTTATAAATTAGCCAGAAAGTATTTAATTAACATCTAAAACCCAATGAACCCAAATAATCAATACTTAATGGCCATGGACCAGGGAACGACCAGTTCAAGGGCTATAATTTTTAATAAAAAGGGGCAGATTGTAGCCACCGCACAAAAGGATTTTGAACAATTCTTTCCAAAATCTGGCTGGGTTGAACATGATCCTAAAGAAATATGGTCTTCACAAGCCTCGGTAGCCACTGAAGCCATCACTAAGGCCAATATCACTGCCAGTCAGGTTGCGGGAATTGGAATCACCAATCAAAGGGAGACCACCATTCTCTGGGACAGGAAAACTGGCGAGCCTGTTTTCAATGCCATTGTTTGGCAGGACAGGCGTACGGCAGCTTACTGTAATAAACTTAAAGAAGCCGGCCATTCAGAGATGGTTCAGAATAAAACTGGTTTGATCATTGATGCTTATTTTTCTGGTACCAAGATCAAATGGATTTTGGATAATGTAGAAGGAGCCAGGGAAAGGGCCGAGAAGGGAGAACTGTGTTTTGGTACAGTAGACAGTTGGCTGGTATGGAAAATGACAGCTGGTGAAACCCATATAACTGACATTACCAATGCCAGTAGGACGATGATTTTCAATATTCATGATAAACAATGGGACAAAGAGTTGCTTGAACTATTGGATATTCCTGCTGCCATTTTACCAGAGGTAAAATCAAGTAGTGAAGTTTATGGCAAAACTTCAGGCAATTTACTGTCAGCAAAAATTCCAATTGCAGGTATTGCTGGTGATCAACAGGCTGCTTTGTTTGGCCAGTTGTGTACAGAACCTGGAATGGCAAAAACCACTTATGGAACAGGATGTTTTTTGGTGATGAATACCGGAGATAAACCTGTCAAGTCCAACAATAAACTTTTAACGACCATCGCCTGGCAAATAGGAGATGAGGTCAACTATGCCTTGGAAGGAAGTGTGTTTATAGGAGGCGCAGGAATCCAGTGGCTCAGAGATGGCCTTGGAATATTTAATGATGCCAAAGACAGTGAAGGTATGGCTTTAGGTTTGAAAGACAATGGAGGCGTTTATTTTGTGCCAGCGCTTACAGGGCTGGGAGCTCCCTATTGGGATCAGGAAGCCAGAGGGGCCTTCTTTGGAATCACCCGTGGTACAACCAAGGCCCATATGGCCAGAGCAGGATTAGAAGCCATCGCTTTTCAGGTACATGATGTATTGAAAGCAATGGAAAAAGATGCTGGAGAAGAAACCACAGAATTAAGAGTAGATGGAGGTGCCACTGCCAATAATTTTTTGATGCAGTTTCAGGCAGATTTAAATCAATGTTCAATCAAACGGCCAGAAATAATTGAAACCACGGCATTAGGTGCTGCTTACCTTGCAGGCTTGGCAATAGGCTATTGGAAGGATATGGACGAAATTAGGAGCTTATGGAAAGCAGATGAATCTTTTGAACCCAAACAAGATGCAAAGGTGATGCAATCAACTTTAGACTATTGGCACAAAGCGGTAGGAAGGGCATTAAATTGGGTAAATGATTGATTATGAACGTTTATATAGCTGAATTTATCGGGACAGCTTTGCTTTTGGGCATGGGCTCAGGAGTAGTGGCAAATGTAGTATTAAACAAAACCAAAGGACAAAATTCAGGTTGGATGGTCATAACCACCGCTTGGGCTTTGGGTGTATTTATTGGAGTGGTAGTGGCTGGACCATATAGTGGAGCTCATCTTAATCCAGCCGTGAGTATAGGTCTTGCTATTGTGGGGGACTTTGCTTGGGGAATGGTGCCAGGCTATGTTATTGCCCAAATAGCTGGAGCCATGATGGGTGCAGGTGTTTCCTATGTGATTTACAAAGATCACTTTGATCTTACAGATGACCCAGGATTAAAGTTCGCTCCATTTGGTACTGCCCCAGCAATCAGAAACTTGTCCTCGAATTTCACCTCTGAGGTGATTGGTACTTTTGTTTTAATACTTGTTATTCTATATTCTACCGGTCCTGTTATAGATGATGGGAAGGGGACTCCAATAGGTTTGGGTTCTATAGGTGCATTGCCTGTGGCTTTTTTAGTTTGGGTAATAGGTCTTTCCTTAGGGGGTACGACGGGATATGCAATCAATCCTGCAAGAGATCTAGGTCCCCGAATAATGCATCAGCTTCTTCCAATAAAAGGCAAGGGCTCATCAGACTGGAGTTACAGTTGGGTGCCAATTTTAGGCCCTATTGTAGGTGCAGCATTGGCTGCGGGACTGTTTTTGCTGTTGGGAACCAATGGGGTAAGTTGATCCGAATCAAAAAAATATTTTATATTGAGATAGCGAAGGCTATTTTTATAGAAACCGAGGATTGATTCCTCGGTTTTTTTATTTGAGGCCATGTTAAAGATTTGATTTACCATGGTAGGGTGAATTTTTTTCATTGCCCAGATTTTAAGTACTGAAACATTGTTAGGCAGCCTTGTCACTCTGAGGGAATTTATGACATAACCAAATGACCAAGCTGGTATTATTGTTTAACCCGGATTATGTAATAGGATTTCTCCGCCCTGATAATTGTCAGGGGTGAAGCCTGTTCCGTGTTTAGGGGAAGTGTTTCCATCGCAAGAAAATCAGGCTGTTTGGAAATTTTAGCAAGGCATCACCATAGTGAAATTATAAACAGGAACAGAGTGTCTGATTTTGAAGCGATTTCAGCACGTAATAGATTGTCTATTGTATATTTCGGGTTTAATAACTTCTTCCCAATATCTGGATTCTGTTGGAATCCAATTTGATAAAGATGAATAGCAGGATAGTAAATGACCACAATGATGAGCCACCATAACTAAAGAAAGGCAATGGGATACCCACCACTGGAAATAGTCCAATGGTCATGGCAATGTTTATGGTAAAGTGGAAAAACAACAGACTCACCACACAATAGCCGTAAATTCTAGAAAAGCGGGTTTTCTGTCTTTCCGCTAAAAAAACGAGCCTTAAGAGTAGGCTAACAAATAAAGCAATCATCACAAAACTACCGAACCAACCAAACTCTTCACCTAAAGTGCAGAAAATAAAATCCGTGTGTTGCTCAGGAACGAAGTCAAATTTTGTTTGTGTTCCCTCAAGATAGCCTTTACCAAATAGGCCTCCTGAGCCAATAGCAATTTTGGATTGGGTAACATTCCAGCCTACTCCCAAAGGATCTACATCAGGGTCAAACAATACCATAATTCGATTTTGTTGGTGATCAGGAAGCTTTTCTACCACATAGTCTAGGCTTAAGGCATAGACAACCATGATGCAACCCAAGAAAAAGAAGCTTAAGGCATTTTGCCAGGACTTTTTACTCATTGCTATAAAAATGAGAATGACAGCTCCTATGCTTCCAAATAAATAGTAGTTGTTTTCTATGGCCAAGGTAAGTATGGTCAATGCGGCCAAGGCTAGCCCTATAATATAATACCTTTGAGGCATGCCCTCCCTATAGAGCATTATAAAAAAGGCACTGTAAACCATAGCTGTTCCAGTATCTGGTTGTAGCAATATGAGTGCAATAGGCAATACAATAAGGCCTACCGCCTTCATTTGATCTTTGAGCTTGTTTAGGTCAAAACTTGGGTTTTCCATAAGCTTTGCCAATGCTAAGGCCGTGGCAAACTTGGTAAATTCTGCCGGTTGTAATCTGAAAGCCCCAATTTCGAACCAAGCCCTTTGGCCATTGATTTCCTTGCCAATAAACGGGGTTAAAAACAAAATAAGTACAAATATTGCGTACAGTACAAGGCTGAGGTTATGAAAAAGCCTGTAATCGGCGACCATAATGATAATGATCAGCAATATGGCGGTTCCTATCCAAACCAACTGCTTTCCCGAGTTGATGGAGAAATCAAAAATGGAGGTGGCATTTTGTTCATCATAAACTGCCGCATAGATATTCAGCCAACCTATAAAAACAAGTGCGAAATATAGCCCTATGGTTACCCAGTCTATTTTATGAAAATTGGTATCTTTTTGTCTCACCTAATAAATAAAATCTCCTTTTAACACATATTCTTCCAATTCCGGCCTTTTGATTTCTCCCGTAAGGTATTTTTCTATCAAAAGACTCGCAGTACTTGCTGCAGCTCTTCCTCCCCATCCGGCATTCTCCACATATACCGCAATGGCTATTTTAGGATCTTCTTTAGGAGCGAAAGCAATAAATACTGAATGATCTTCACCAGCGGGGTTTTGTGCAGTACCTGTTTTACCGGCTATTACAATGTCTTTCATTATTGCCCTTGTGGCTGTACCGGATAAAGCCTCTACCATCGCATCTTGTATTAAATCAAAATGCTTGGGATCAATGCCTGAATCCCTTTTTTCTTTAAACCAATCTGGAATTCTGGAAGGGTCATCATTGATAGCTTTTATGAGGTGAGGGGTATAGAAATACCCTTTGTTGGCAAATATGGCAGCAAGATTTGCCATTTGTAATGGGGTAACCAACATCTCGCCCTGACCTATTGATAAGGAGTAAATTGTAGAATATTTCCATCTTCCTTTGCCATATATCTTGTCATAAAGTGCACTTGAAGGAATGGATCCGCCCTTTTCACCGTGCATGTCGACTCCTAATCGATTACTTAAGCCAAATTTTAAGACGGCCTCTCTCCATTTATCTAATCCGATTTGGGTGTCCGTATAGGTATTGGAAGATACTTCTCGGTTGATGACTTGCCTGAAAGCTTGATGATAATAAGGATTACAGGAGTTTCTGATCGCTCCAAAAAGGTTTACTGGGGAAGGGTGGTTATGACAATTAACCAAGGCCTTATTACAAACAAAAGTTGTGTTTGGAGTAAGGATTCCTTCCTGTAGGCCTATAAGCGACTGGACAATTTTAAAAATTGATCCAGGAGGATAAGTCGCCATAATGGGCCTGTTAAACAATGGTTTTTCAGGATCGTTATTTAAAACCGTATAACTCTCTCCAAATTTAGCACCAGTCAGTACATTGGGGTCATAAGTTGGTGCTGAAATGATGGTCAGTATTTCTCCGGTTTTGGGCTCAATGGCCACCACCGATCCACGTTTTCCGTCCATCAGGTGCTCACCATAAAGCTGCAGATTCAAATCAATAGTAGATTGGAGGTTCTCACCTGGCATAGATAGTGTATCGAGGTCTCCATTTTTAAAGGCCCCTTTTTCGATTCCTCGGACATTGACCAATTTGTATTTGACTCCTTTTTTACCACGTAACTCAGGCTCATAATAAGCTTCAATTCCACTATGGCCTACATAGTCGCCCTGAACATAGTAGCGGGTGCTGTCGCGTGAAAGTTGGGAACTGCTTATCTCTCCAATATAACCTAATGCATTGGCGGCGGAAGATCTGGGATAGGAGCGGACTGATCTCGTCATTACAAAGAGTCCTTTATAATCGATGAGAAAATCTTGCACCTTGGCAAACTCTTCCTTGGATATTTGTTTGATTAGAGGGTAAGGTTTTACCCAAGAGTAGTTTTTTGCAGCAGTGAAATTTTCTATTAAATAGTCTTTTTCTATGCCAAACAAATCGCAAAACCTGCTTGTGTCTTTAAGGCTAAAGTCTTTAGGAATAACCATCAGGTCAAAAACGGGATCGTTAAAAACCATTAGGGAGTTATTCCTGTCATAAACCAGGCCTCTATATGGGTGGTCTACCACCCTTTGTATGGCGTTCCGTTCTGCTTTTCTTAAATAACTGTCATCAGTAACCTGGATTAAGAACAATTTACCCAATAAAATCAAAGCAATTACCCCAATAGTAATGGCAACGACTAAAGATCTACCTGTATACATTTATGCTACCCTTTCTTTTTTGTAAAATATAGCTTGCACAATTGTTCCTAAAAGAAATGTGAAAGCCATGCTGCTCAATACTCTAATAACGAGTGGGAGATACAAATGCGTTCCTAAACTGTCAATATAAAAAAATATAAAATGATGTAAAAGGATAAGGGGAAGGCTATAAAATAAATACCAACCTAATCCCATGTTCAATAAGGTGGGAGGGACATTGTCATCATAGCCCCCTGTAGGCATAATGACCTTGATCCAGGTATTGCGAACAAAGGCCAGAAATACTGTACTTGCTGCATGAATCCCAAAGCTATCGTAAAACAGATCGATAAATAGGCCTAAGAAAAAACCAATCAATAATAATGGTATGGTAGGTACTTCATTGGGCAGACTCAAAAGAAAAAACACGTACAAAAAGCAAAAGGAGTAGCCAAACAAAACCAAATCCTTCAGGATAAATACCTGAATTAGAAAGTAAATGCAAAAGCTAAAGCTATACTTGAGTAATTTAACTGTTGTCATTGAGAGGGATTCACCATTACTGTTTCCAAACTGTCTATTTCTTCACGCAGATCATTTTTTACCAGATATACGAAATTGAGCTTGCTAAAATCTGCACCTAAGGTAATCGTAATGTCAAGGTAATTGGTCTCATTTCCTTGAGAGACTTCTTTGACCTTGCCTATTGGAATACCTTCGGGAAAGACTGCATTGTATCCAGAGGTCACAATTTCTTGTCCAGGCTCTACCATTACATGGCGAGGAACATAGAGCAATTTGGCTTCATTGGAATTGACGCCATCCCATTTGGTGGAGCCAAACACCTCGGTTTTTTTAATTTTTGATGAAATCAAAAGATCTGTATGCAATAATGAGATCACAGAAGAAAAATGATTACTTGTTCCTTTTACCCTGCCAATGATTCCTTGTTCATTGAACACGCCCATTCCTTCTACTACTCCATCCACACTTCCTTTGTCCAGGGTAATGTAATTCTGACTCAAATTGATAGAATTATTGATCACCCTGGCTGACCAGAAGTTGAAATTATTGCTAAGGGTACTGTCCAGATCGAAATAGGCAGAATCTACAACAGGAGTCATTTTATCCAGCCTATTAAGTAAGGATGCATTTTTTTCAGCCAAGGCTTTATTAGTAGAATAAAGCGTAAAATAAGAGACGAAGTTGTTTTTTGAAGACAACAATCGCCCTGTAAACTTATTGCTACTATTAAAAAAGACAGCTCCCTGTGGTGAATTATGTGTGAAAATAATCCCTAATGCAAGTAATTCCAGAATCAGAAAAAGAATAAATGCCCTTAGTCTATATAAAAATAGAAAGATTTGCTGCATTTTCCTTTTAAGTCATGAGAACGGTTCTGAATTGGTTGATATTTTTCAAGGCGTTCCCGGTGCCTCTAACCACTGCTCTAAGCGGATCTTCTGCAATGTGTATTGGCAACTTGGTCTTTTGATGCAATCTTTTGTCCAAGCCTTTTAGCAATGCACCTCCGCCTGTAAGGTGAATACCATTGTCATAGATATCCGCAGAAAGCTCCGGTGGAGCAATTTCAAGCGCTTTGAGAACAGCCTCTTCAATTTTGGAAACCGATTTGTCCAATGCAAAAGCAATTTCTGAATAAGAAACTTTAATGACCTTTGGAATACCTGTCATCAAATCTCTACCTCTAATTTCATAATCTTCCGGTGGATCATCAAGTTCAGTCAATGCTGAGCCAATGGCTATTTTTACTTTTTCAGCAGATCGCTCTCCAATAAGCAGGTTGTGTTGCCTACGCATATAATCCAGTATATCTTTGGTGAATGTATCACCTGCAACCCTTATAGATTGGTCTGCGACTATTCCTGAAAGTGCGATTAGTGCAATTTCAGTAGTTCCACCTCCAATATCCACTATCATAGATCCCATCGGTTTTTCTATATCTATACCTATACCTATAGCAGCAGCTATTGGTTCGTAGATCATGTATACTTCTTTGCCACCAGCATGTTCGGCAGAATCCCTAACGGCTCTCTTTTCCACTTCAGTAATGCCTGAAGGGATACAGATCACCATTCTATGTGATTGGGGAAACATGCCTTTGTTATGTCCGGGGATCATTTTGATCAATCCTCTGATCATTTGTTCAGCCGCATAAAAATCTGCAATCACTCCGTCCTTTAGAGGGCGAATTGTTTTGATGTTTTCATGGGTTTTCTCATGCATGTTCATGGCTTCGCGGCCAACAGCCAATACCTTATTGGTTGTTTTATCTATTGCGATTATGGATGGCTCATCCACAATTATTTTTTCTTTATGTATAATCAGCGTATTGGCTGTACCTAAGTCAATGGCGATGTCACTTGAGAAAAAGTCGAATAATCCCATTTTGATATGTTCTAAATTAAATGATTATTGTTTCTTTAAAATTAACACAATTAAATCCGTATGAATAATCAAGCCTAGCCCAGTATTCTAACTTCCCATGCTGCTTCTGAAGCGATCTTGCTAGAATTGACCCAAATATGCAATTGCTTTATTCGGGTTAATCAGTAAAATCGCGTTTATCTACCCTCTTAAACTGGTGGCGGCACCCAATCTCAATATAACCTAATTTTAGGTGGTTTCAATACTCATTTCATGTGCAATTACCGATTACATAAATAGGCTTTAATTTGTCGGCAATGTAAAAGGAATATTCTTGGAAATCGATGTTTTCTCCAGATGAATTATATAAATATTAATAAGGTAAATAAAGCGAGCAATATTATTGTTTAATGCTTAAAATGTCTGACGCCTGTCATCACCATACTCATACCATTGTCATCACAATAAGCAATGCTGTCTTTGTCCTTAATAGAACCTCCAGGTTGAACTACCGCAGATATTCCTTCGTTTCCTGCAATTTCCACACAATCAGGGAAAGGGAAAAATGCATCCGAAGCCATGACAGCACCTTTCAGATCAAAGCCGAAAGCTTTTGCTTTTTCTATTGCTTGTTTAAGTGCATCTACCCGGCTAGTTTGTCCTACTCCACTTGAGAAGAGTTGGTCATGATTGCTGAGGATAATGGTGTTTGATTTAGTATGTTTACAGATTTTCAATGCAAATACCAAAGCATCTTTTTCAGCTTCACTTGGAGACAGTTTGGTCACTACCTCAAATTGTTCTTTGGTTTCAGTTTTAAGATCCTTGTCCTGTTCTACGAAGCCATTCAATAGGGTCTTGACCTGCTTGGTACCTGTTAGGTTAATTTTTTGCTTTAAGAGGATTCTCTTTTTCTTTCCTTTAAGCAAGTCCAAAGCATCCTGATCAAAGTCTGGCGCAATCAGCACTTCAAAGAACAATCCATGCATGGCTTCAGCAGCAGCAAGGTCTACCTTTTTGTTGGTGATTAAAACACCCCCAAAAGCGGAGATAGTATCTGCTGCAAAGGCTTTGTCATAGGCATCCTTAACGGTTTCACCTAAAGCAACCCCACAGGCATTAGTATGTTTGAGGATTGCAAATGCTGTTTCTTCAGAGAACTCTGCGATTAAAGAAACCGCTGCATCTACATCTACCAGATTATTGAAAGACAATTCTTTTCCATTGAGTTGATCAAAGAGGTCTTCAATGTTTCCGTAAAAACGGGCATCCTGGTGTGGGTTTTCTCCATACCTTAAATCAGTGGCTTTTTCTTCACTGATTTTTAATGCAGGAATATTCTCTTCCCGATTAAAATAATTGAAAATATGAGTGTCGTAGTTGGAAGAAACTTTGAAAGCTTGAGCGGCGAAGTACCTACGGTCATTCAGGTTTAACGCTCCATTTTGACTTTTTAATTTTTCTTCTAGCTCACCATATTGCGCTTTAGAAGCGATAATGGTTACGTCTTTATAATTTTTAGCAGCAGCTCTGATCAAAGCAATTCCGCCAATGTCTATCTTCTCTATAATATCAACTTCAGAAGCACCTGAAGCAACAGTCTCTTCAAAAGGATAAAGGTCTACAATTACCAAATCTATAGCCGGAATACCATATTCACTTGCTTGGTTGATGTCACTTTCGTTTTCCCTTCTATGAAGAATGCCTCCGAAAACTTTGGGATGTAGCGTTTTTACTCGGCCTCCAAATATAGATGGGTAGCCAGTAAGTTCCTCCACTGGAACTACATCTGCTCCCAGTTCTTCGATAAATTTCTGAGTGCCACCTGTAGAATAGATGGTTACTCCCTGATTTTTTAATTGTTCAATGATGGGTTCCAGGTTGTCTTTATAATATACCGAGATAAGCGCAGATTGTATTTTTTTTTCAGCCATTACGATTGTAATTTATCACATTTAAATCTAAAGGAGAATTTTGATTGGGAATTGTCCTGTCAGATAGGGAATTGTTTGGTGTTTACTTTTGAATAGAACTTTACGAAGAGACAAAGTTAGGAAAATCAAGGCATTAAATCAGACTTTCAATGATTTTTGGATAGTATTTATGCTCTAGTACATGAACTTTTTCGGCGATTTGTTCAGGGCTGTCATTTTCGTCGATCCCTACAGCTGTTTGAAAGATGATTTTTCCCTCGTCATAATTTTCATTTACAAGGTGAATGGTGATGCCTGTTTCTTTGTCACCGGAAGCTTTTACAGCTCGGTGTACATGGTCTCCGTACATTCCTTTTCCCCCGTAATTTGGCAATAATGCTGGGTGAATATTAACCATCTTTTCCGGGAAGGCCGCGATCAGATTATCGGGAATTTGAAGCAAAAAACCTGCCAGTACTACAAAGTCTATCTCAAGATTTTTTAGGTAGGCTGTAAGTTCCCCACTTTCCAAAGCTACCTTAGAAAAAACATGGCTAGGAACACCTAGCTTTTTGGCTCTTTCCAGTACATATGCCCCTTTTTTGTTCGAAGCAATTAAAGAAATACGTGCTTTTGTAGATCCTAGGAAATGATTTACTATTTTTTCTGCATTTGAGCCGCTTCCCGAAGCGAGTATGGCTATGTTTTTCAATGTTTATATGTTTTAATCTTTTTGTGAAAATACTAAGTAATCCCTTTTGCTAGCTTATATGCGAATTCTTAAATCCAGATTATTTGCTTGGGAAGTGTAATACTACCTCCGGATGCATGGTGTAGAACCTGTATTGTTTACCATCATAAACTGGGAAACCGCTGGATTTATTATCTCCCATGATAGGGTTTTCTGAATATTTGGTCCAAGTCAATAAGTCTTTTGAAACAGCCATATTCATTGTCCAATCACTCCAGTCTTCTAGGGATGTGGCATGGTAGTAAGCATAATAATATCCTTTATGTTTGATGATTTTATTTACTGCCACGCCATATTTATCGTAAGCTTCTGGTCCGATTTTGATCACAGGATCATCTTGCATATTTGTCCATATCTTTCTGTCTTTGGAGGTGGCAAGCCAAATACCAAGATCCCCTCTTTCGTAAAATAAATACCAAATTCCATCTTCTACCCAAACAGTAGGAGTCCCATAAGGACCATCACTTATTGGAGAGCCATCGACCTTCCTGATGTCTATATCGCCTTGATTTTCCCAGTGGATGCGGTCTGTGGAAGTTAACATCTTCGCAATGTCTCCTCTTCCTTCAGCAAACATATAATAAACCCCTTCATGCTTCCAGACCATCATGTCTTCTACCCAACTTTCGCTAAAAACAGGATTGCCTTCATACCTAGTCCATGCTATGCCATCTTCAGAAAAAGCATAGCCTAAATTTAGAAACCTATTTTCATCATATTTATCAAATCCTGTATACCACATGTGGTAACCATCCTCTTCTTTCATTATAAAACCTCTTTCCCTTATTCCACTGTCCCAGTCACCTTCTTCTGCTGCAGTGAAAATAGGATTGTCTGCTTGGGGAGTGAATTTTGTGATTTCATCGGGAAACAATTCTGGCTCTTCTGTTGCCGTATCATTTGCCTGCTGTTCTTTTCCTGAGCAGGAGAAAAGGAGGGTTTGAAGTATCAAGAGGACTAAAGCAATGGTATTGGTTTTCATGGTTAAAAGTGTTTTTTTTGAAATTATATTAAAGGAAACCCATACTTAATATGCCTGTAAGCATAAGTAATTTGGATATGGTGCTCAATTCTGAGAAATGAGACTTGCGGTCGGCCTTGTAAATTTTCACCATAAAAGCGATGAAAAACAGACTAAGCCCACCAAAATATAGAAAGAGTAGTGGCTCATTTATTTTGAAAGTGACAAATAAAATCGATGCGACAAATAAAAAGGCAATTATAAATATTATGTTTTTGGTTTTCCTGAATCCCAAAACAATGGGCAAGGTCTTACAGCCGTGTTTACGGTCCCCATTACGGTCCTCAATATCCTTTAAGATCTCTCGCATCAAATTGATGAAAAAGGCAAATATGGCATAGGTAATGATCAAAAGTTCCGATTTTTGATAATAAATACCCACTATCCATATGGCTAGGCCAGTTAGGGATGCAACTGTTAAGTTTCCAATAAAAGGCAGCCGTTTGAGGGTATTACTGTAAAGCCACAATAGAAAGGCAGCTACAAAGGTGATGGCACCAATTTTTGGATGGACCAATAGTCCAACTAAAATCCCGACAACATTCATTACTGTATGTAGGATCATCACCATCCGCCTTTTCATACCTTTTCCAATAACCACTGCCTTTGGCCTATTGACATAATCAATTTTCACATCATAGTAGTCATTAATCATGTAGCCTGAGGCTGTGAGTATAACTGTAGAAATGATTAAAAGATAGAGATGGTAATCCTTCAAAACGGGTAATCCTGCATTGGTGGTACCGACTAGAAAGAAGGCGGTCATCAATTGCGCAAAGGCAACCAATAGTAGGTTTTCCGGACGAATGATCTTTATAAACCCACCAAAAGTAAATACAGGAGAAGCCTTTGGATTTTTCATGGTACAAAAATAATTAGATTTAGGGCAATCTGGACATTATAATTTAATATAATACGTATTATTAATAATGTTAACCTTTTGTGAACCAACAATTAGGATTTTTGAGTGTCCATAATGTCTTGGGAAATATTTCTATATATTTCTGCAAGTTGCTCATTATAACTGAGGTAATCGTGATGATTTTCCAAGGTATTGATATCTTCTCTTATAGCAGGTCCGGTTTGGGCTTCACTCGGCCCTAACTGTAGTGTTTTATTCATTTGCTCAATGATGAGCGGTTTTAGGATGTTGAAATCCAAGCCCTGTCGGTGCATGATCGATTCAGCTAAATACACCATATGGTTGGTGAAGTTCGCTGCAAATACCGCCGCCACATGGATGGACCTACGGTCCCTAGACTTAATCTCATAGCTAGGTGATTTGAGACTTTTGCATAGTTTTTTTAAGGTTTTTAAGGTTCCCTTGTCCTCAGCCTCCAATAGAAAAGGGACTTCCTCAAAAGACAAGTCTCTACTTTTGGTGAAACCTTGTAATGGGTAAAGTATGCCCGTATAATCTGCAGAACTATAAGACAATACATCCAAGGTCATGGTGCCGCTTGTATGGACAAGTATGCTTTGCTCTGGCAATAGAATGGCTTCTGCAATAGGGGCAATGGCTTGATCACTAACCGCAATAATGAACAGATTGGCCTTGCTTTCTGTGAAGTCCAAATGATCTTGAGCCTCAGTTGCATATAATCTGGAGGAAAGCTGCTGGGCTTTCTCAATGTCTCTTCCGTAAACTTCTAATATTTCATGCCCAGCATTCTCCAAAGCCGATGACAGATGCCAGGCTACGTTCCCTGTTCCGATAATCGCGATAGTCAACTTCATGTTCATAAATTTATAAAAAAATAACCCCTAATGTTACTTAGGGGTTAAAACTTAGAGATTTACTTTTTATTATTTTATTCCAGGCCTTTGGCTTTCATTTTTTGAAATTCATCAAACCTTCGGAAAATCGCTACTGAAAAACCTATCAACATAATGACAGTGCCAAGCCATAGAAGATTAATCATGGGTTTAACGGCGGCTTTCATTACTACATAATCTTTTTGATAGGTATTGACCTTAAATACAAATTTGTTTTCTTCAGGAACAATATTATCAACTTCCACTTTTATGCCCAAATCATGGTCAATGAAATCAACTTTACCAACCTGATTTCCTCGAATCAAGAATACTGGACTCAGTACTTTCTTTACATCGTAATCCATTATGGTTAACACTGCCTTCACCGCAATGTCTCCCTCCTCTAAGGGAATGCCATCTATTTCACTGACAACATCCGCACTCTCAAATTGAGTAACGAAGTCATTGATAAAGAACTGCTCTCCGGGAGCAGCATTGATAAATTGATCGTCATTCCACTCAGGCTCTTCGTAATCGTTTATCGCAGAAACGTGGGTGTAAAGATCTTTTGTTAAGTATTTCTTTGAATCGGGAGAGGAAATCAAGCCCATAGTTGGGTTTGGTTGAGACATGGGGTAGAGCGTGAATTTTAGATCATCCTCCTGAAAATACTCAACCTTGAAGTAGGAGTTTTCCTCTAGAACCAAATTAAGCGTGTCTCCTTTTTCAAAATATACTTTTTCATCTACTTTGACATCTTCCAGTGCCAAGGCTTCATTTATACCATCCAGTGATTCCATGGCGTCTGCTTTTACATAACCCGGTACACCTACTACCTTTTTGTACCTACCTCTATAGATTACATCGTAATCTTTCATTTGTAAAGGCTTGTTGATCCAAAGCAATACATTTTCTTTGTTCAGGTCATCTTCCCAATCCTTCTTGTAGGTAAGGCCTGACATGTTGATAGAGATGGTGTCTGAGTAACCTGAAGAAAACATAATACCTATTAGCATCATTCCTAAACCAATATGAGCCAGTGAGCCTCCTGCCAATTTAAAGGTTTTTTTCTTCAATAACTTTATCAGAATGCTGCTATTGGCTACAATGGTAAAAGCTCCGGAAAGGACGATTACGATATAGGTGACGTCATAAACTTTACCTACTGTAATGATTATGGCGGCCAATACCATTGAAATAATATATGGCGTCACCAAAGCATTTTTAAGGTCTTCTTTTGACATTTTGTTCCACCAGAAATACTGTCCCACACCAGTTAGTAGTGCCAGTGCGATCGCAAACCAAAGTTGGAATTTAGTGTAGAATCCGATTTGGTCAGCTGGAGGTGCTAAGTTGGATAGTCCGCCAAATATTTCTACCAACGCATTGTAGGCCGGGATGGAAGTAGGTACAATCACCTGAAAAGCCATCAAGGCTAGGGTGGTGGCACCTATAAAAATCCAAAATTCTCTGGAGTATATAGAGGCTTCCCTTTCCGATGTAGGAATATGCTTCCATTCTTTAATGGTAAGAAAAATGGCAATTGCCAAAAAGAACAACATGTAAATAAGTAGCTGCCCTGATAAGCCCAAATCAGTAAAAGAATGGACGGAAGAATCTCCCAATACCCCACTTCTTACCAAGAATGTAGCATACAATACCAGAATAAAGGAGCTAATGACCAGTATCATGGATGTTTTCAGTGCAGTGCTGCTTTTTTTGAAGGTGATCATGGTATGTATAGCTGCTACCATGATTAACCATGGCACGTATACCGCATTTTCAACTGGATCCCAATTCCAATAGCCGCCGAAATTCAAGGTCACATAAGCCCAATAGGCCCCCATTATGATTCCCATGCCTAAAATCATGGCAGAGAAGATGGCCCAAGGAAGAGCAGGTCTGATCCATTCGGAATACCTTTTCAGTGTCAGTCCAGCCATTAAAAAGGCAAAAGGAACAAGGGTAGAGGCATAGCCTAGAAAAAGAGTAGGCGGGTGAATAACCATCCAAATATTTTGCAATAAGGGGTTCAGGCCTGTGCCATCCTCTGGAACATATTCAGGGTTGATTTGAAATATTGGTGCTTCAGATACATCTCGGAGTAACATGAAAGGAGAACTACCGATTTTTAAATCACCTATTACAACGCCCAGAATCATGGAAACCAGAAATGCTTGCACAAGTGCAAATACCAGCATTACAGGGCCTTCCCAGAATTTATTGGTATGAATAATAATTAAGCCTAATACCACATCCCAGAAAATCCAAAGGATGAAAGCCCCTTCCTGACCTTCCCAAAAGCTGGAGATCATGTAATGAACAGGTAGGCCTTTGGAAGAATGTGAGTAGGCGTAAAAATACTCAAATCTATGATTGTAAATGATTTCGAAGAGGCAAGCTGCTATTGAAACAGCAGCAAAACCATGAATGTAAAAAGTAATTCTGCTGAAATTTTTCCAGGAAGGTTTGTCCAACTCGCTAGCACGGGTGTAGTAGAAGTAGGAGACAGCTGAGACCAAGGCACTGACAAAAGCCAGAATTACCATGAAATGACCCAGATTACCCATAAAGGTATTCATCATTATAAGGTTCTTTTTGCGTGTATAATAAGACCAGAGGTATTCAGGATGCAGTAGGTTTTACATCCGTTTCCTGGTATTTTGAAGGGCACTTCATTAGAATTTTTTCAGCTACAAACATCTCATCAGTCTTATAAGTGCCTATGACCACAACCTGCTCTGATCTGGTAAAGTCAGCGGGAACGGGTTCATTGTAATATACTTGTTGTTCCGTGCCGTCATTGTCTACCATTACAAAGATAAAAGAGGTCTTGTCTTCCCCTACTTCTATTCCTTCTACCTCACCATTAGCCCCTTTTTTAAGTTGGCCTACCACGTGAATGGCTTCTGTCTTTCCATTGATGGCCATTTTTTTGGCCGTAGAAAAGCTTTCGTAAGTACTGGCATCACCTATGGAAGTGATTATGATTACTATAGCTACTGCTATAATGCCCAAGCCTAATATATGTCCTCTTTTCATGATTTAATCGTTATATTTTTTTTCCAACCCACTAATCTTACGATCTGTTTGTATCACATAAACGAGAATACCCCCTAAAACAATTCCAATAATGCTGACTAATACGTAGATTTTTCCTTCGGAACGCATTTTGTCGGCCATTTCGACACCAGAATTCTGGTAATCCTCATCTGTAATGCCAATTTTATCCTGAGCTTTGGCTAAAAAGCTGATAAATAACAGGAAAATGATAATGAACTTTTTCATATTATTGATTGATCAATTTGTCTTCTAATTTTCTTTCCAAACGCCTTAACCTTACCCTTACCGTGGCTATCCAGGTGCCAAGGAGGGTCCATCCAATAATGGCCGGATAGAACACCGTTCTCAGATTACTGTCCATATCATAGGCGTTGAACCCAGGGTTGCCACCATTGCCGGGATGAAGGCTGTCTGTAAGCCTAGGGAGGATAAATATCAAGGGGATGAATACCGCAAAAGCGAAAATGCTGTAAACAGCACTGATTTTGGCTCTTTGGTAAACATCTGTAAGGGAGTTTCGAAGAACCAGGTAGGCGAAATACATTAGCAATCCTATGGCCGAAGCATTGAGCTTAGGGTCATTGGTCCAAAAATCACCCCAAGTAAACTTTGCCCAGACCATGCCTGTGGTTATGCCAATGACTCCAAAAAGTATGGCCCCATTGGTGAATTCAACGGCCATGTCATCGTCAGCAAGGCTCCCCGTTCTCAAATGTCTTACACCATATACTACAGCCACGACCAGCATAATTAACATCCCAAACCACATGGTCACATGAAAGAACAATCCTCTGATGGTTTCATTCAGAATGGGAAGTCTGGGAACATCAATCAATAAACCTGCAATTATGGTATAAGCCAGCAATAATATGGCTAATATTTTCCACCAATAAGCCTTCATATTCGATAGTGTTTTAGTGGGTCAAGTCCTTCCCATTGCTTTCATCCCTAGATAAATATCCTTGAATGCCTGCATATACAACTACAGTGGGTACAGGTGGGGGGATTATTTATGACCTCATTGAATCAACACGCAAAAATAGGGCATATTAAGTGATTTATTTACTTTTATCCCGTTTATTTGCTTACCGGTAAGTGTAAATGATATTACTGTTTTTAGTGCAGCTTTAAGAAAGCATATAAACTGCTTTTTCGAAGCATTAGAAAGGTTGCTTTTTTTAGTTAAAGTGTTGGATACTGATATTTAATTTGGTTTCGGAAATTTCTTTAAAAAGTGGAAATGATTGGTTTTCTTTCAGATAGTTTGACCCGTCTGTCCTCTAAAGGAAATACTTATGTCTGCAGAGCTGCATTGGGATGTACTGGACATTGGTCTAAGTTTAGCGAAGCATAACTTTGACCTAAAAAGCTGAAAGTTTTCAAATTCATTTGATAGCCCAGCTTTCCTTCCACACCAATTGATTAAAAAAAAACAACTCAATAGGAATGGGCTTGAGCCCATTTATAAAGGACAATATCATTTCATCTGGCTTTAGCCAAAATTTGGAGGGGAAATGGATGCCTCTAAAGCCCCAAAAATAAGGTTAGTCGGTAAGTATTTTCAAAACCATCTTATAAGGGCCATTTAACGATTTCAGTAGCCTATCCTACAATTGAGACTGGAGAGAAAGAGCAATCCATTATAGGATAAAAGATTAAAGGCTTCTTCGCGCAAGTTTGATAGCTTTTTCTGGGCAAACCTGAACACATATACCACAGGCATAACACAAATCTGGGGCTTTTACATAGGCTTTTTTTGGTTTGAAAAATGTTTTTAATTTACCTTTGAAATTTAGCGTTAATCGATCTTCGGCAGTAATTGTACGAATTTCCAATACATCATAGGGACAAGCAGGGATACAATCTTCCTTATCACCACAATTACTAAGGTTGATAATGGGGACTAACTTCCCACTTGTTTCGTCGCATTTTGATTTGTCTTTATTCATATAAAGAGGAGTTTTCAGAAGTGCTATTCACCATAGATCTTGTTCTTTAAATTCTGACTAACGTTACAAAAAAAACCTTCAAATTGTCTCAATTTCGAGCCCAAGGTCCTCATTAGTCAGACCGAATTTATCGATTTGTTTCTTTATCCGTTTAACTAAACCCAATTTTCTTTTCTGATCTAGGAAGAGATAGCCTT
>TARA_R110001599_G_scaffold3619_6_pt1 | contig 23108 bp, 13 predicted proteins | sample TARA_R110001599 | Tara Oceans TARA_R110001599 (sample SAMEA4398360) | marine metagenome | biome: Polar Biome; feature: [MES] marine water layer (ENVO:01000295) within the mesopelagic zone...; material: water (ENVO:00002006), including particulate matter (ENVO:01000060) such as......
ATTGGATGATTTAGAAAATCATTTTTCAAATTCTACAAATTTTGCTTACCAAAAAGGTATTTCTCTTCCTAATTGATCCTATTTTGATCTTTACGATAACCTTGGATTCATTTCAAAATCAATTATCTTAGCTATAATCCTATATTTCCACAGATATACCAACTTATGTTAAGGAGGTAAAAAGCCACAATCCCTATCTATTTTTTAGTGTACTCCAATATTTGAGTAGGTCAAAATTTTCTTTCTTGACCTTGCCCCCCCCTTACTATCCGCCTAAAAATCGATCTCTATAAATATTTTTTTAATAAAATTATTTCTTAGAATAAGCCTATGTGATCTGAATAAAACTGCCTTTAAACATAATTTAAGGCTATTTTTTCTTTATTAAATTACAATTAAGCCTCTAGATAACCAGTCAAATAAGGTTTAATCCATTCATCACTAATTTTATTGGAATACTTTTTGAATAATTCACTGAAGAAAACATTCAAACGGTCGACTATCAACCTATACGGCCAGAAGAATATTAAAATTTTATATAAATAATGAGACTAATAAAATTAATTTTCAGCGAAAATATTTTGTTGACAACGGGAATAATAGCACTTTCTTTGGCAAACTATTCTTGTGACAGCAAGGGAGAACAAGTGAAAGTAGAAACACTTTCATTGCCGGTGACTACCGTAAAGAAAGATTCCGCGATCACTACATTCGAATACCTAGGCGCAATTGAGGGCAAGGTTAACGTTGAGATTCGTCCACAAGTTGAGGGATTATTGGATCAAATCCATGTGGATGAGGGGGATTTTGTTGAAAAAGGACAGCTATTATTTAGTATCAATTCCCAACCTTATGTAGAGCGACTCAAAAATGCACAAGCAGCAGTAGAGGTAGAAAAGGCAAAACTAGAGAATGCCAAAATCGAAATGGAAAGGCTACAACCGCTTATTGACCATGAAGTGATTTCTGAGGTACAAATGAAAACTGCCCAATCGAATTTCGGTGTGGCCAAGGCTTCACTTGCGCAAGCACAGGCTTTGAAAGCTACTAGTGAGATCGATATGCAATTCACAAGAATAAAAGCTCCTGTAAGTGGATACATAGGACTGATTCCCATGCGTGTAGGGAATTTATTATCGAAAGGTGATGATGAACCAATAACCACCTTATCAGACATCAGCGAGGTCTATGTTTATTTCGCGATGAGTGAGTCCAACTACCTCTTTTACAAAAAGATGAAAGAAGACTCAACAGCCCGAAGGTTAAATCCAAATGTGAAATTAATACTAGCAGATGGGACCATCCACTCGGAGGAAGGGGTAATTGATGCGGATGCTGGTCAAATAGACCGAAATACCGGAGCCATCACCTTAAGGGCTAAATTTAATAACCCGGACAAACTTCTTAGAAGTGGGAATACAGGTAAAATCATTTTAGAACAAATCCATCCAAATGTATTAATGGTTCCACAAGAATCAATAACAAAGGTTCAAGACAAAACTTTTGTTTTCACCCTTATGCCAGACAGTACGGTGAGAAGGAAAGAGGTAAATATCTCCGGCAAAGCAGGTCAAAATTATATTTTGAAACCGAACAACATTTCCGAGGGAGAAACAATCATTCAATCGGGAGTGAATAAAATTAAAGATGGGATGAAAGTGGAAGCCTACCAACAAAAACAGCTTCCTTAAAAACGCTGATTCTTTAAAACTACAACAACCAACTTTTATTTATATGATTAAGAAAATAATAGACAGGCCTGTTTTGGCCTCAGTTATTTCGATTTTAATAGTGATTGCTGGGCTGATCAGTTTGATGCGACTCCCTGTAACTCGATTTCCTGATATTGCACCGCCTAGTGTAAACGTAGGTGTTAGCTATCCTGGTGGAAATGCCGAAACGGTTGCTAAATCTGTATTGTTACCTTTGGAAGAAGCCATCAATGGGGTAGAAAACATGACCTACATTCGCTCCAAGGCCACGAACTCGGGAAGAGGAAGCATCAATATATTTTTTAAGCCAGGGACTGATCCGGACATCGCCGCAGTCAATGTTCAAAACAGTATCTCCCGAGAGATCGGTGAACTACCTCCCGAGGTAATTCAAGAAGGGATCTCCGTAGTAAAACGGCTTAGTGGCAATATTATGACAATCAACATTGTTGCCGAAAGTGAAGACACCCCTTATGATGAGACCTTTATACAGGCTTATTCCAGGATAAATGTAAAACGGGAATTATTAAGAGTAGAAGGTGTCGCCCAAGCCTCTTTTGTCGGAAGGAGAACTTATGCCATGAGGGTATGGCTAAACCCAGAGAAACTGGCACTTTATGGTCTTGTGCCCCAAGACATAACCAATCAAATCAATGACCAAAACTTTGAAGCAGCTCCTGGTAGATTTGGTGAAACTTCAGAAGAGATTTTTGAAACCATTATCAAGCACAAAGGCCGATTTAGTACGCCTGAAGAATACGAAAACATTGTCATTAAATCCAACAAAGATGGATCCATTCTATACCTAAGAGATATTGCCAGGGTAGAGCTAGGTGCTTCTAATTTGGGTAGTGACAATACCGTAAATGGAAAACCCGCTGCCACCATTAATATCACCCAGACAAGTGACTCCAATGCCAAAGAAATAGATCAGAAAATCCGGGAGGTAATGGAGAAAATCTCTAAAAATTTCCCTGAAGGAATTACTTATGAAATCTCCTATTCAGTAAGAAACCAAATCGATGAATCCATTGATCAGGTTGTACATACCATTATTGAGGCCTGTATTCTGGTGTTCATCGTCGTATTTATCTTTTTACAGGACTTAAGATCAACCATTATTCCGGCAATCGCAATTCCTGTTTCATTGATAGGTACCTTTTTCTTTTTACAACTGCTGGGTTTTTCTATAAATGTACTCACCATGTTTGCCTTGGTATTGGCCATAGGTATTGTAGTAGATGATGCCATAGTTGTAGTGGAAGCAGTGCACCACAAAATGACCCATGGCAAAATGCCTGCAAAAAAGGCAACGGTAGCAGCAATGAAAGAAATTTCCACTGCCATTATATCAATTACTATCGTAATGGCTGCAGTATTTGTGCCTGTAGGCTTTATGGAAGGCCCAGTTGGGTTATTTTATCGACAATTTGCCTACACCTTGATTTTCGCAATCCTTATTTCAGCTTTAAATGCCTTGACTTTAAGTCCAGTTTTATGTGCATTATTGTTAAAGCCTGCAAAGGTTTACGAAGATGAATCTGCAAGTAAATTTTCCCGCATAAAGCACAGGATTTTTACGGCATTTGAATCTGGATTTGATGCCTTTACAAATAAATATGTTGGGTCAGTCACCTACCTTTTACATAAAAAATGGATCCCACTTAGTGCTTTGGTCGTGCTTTTAGTGCTAACCGTTTTGATGTTCAGGAGTACACCCAGTGCATTTATCCCCGCAGAAGACGACAGTTTCCTAACTTACTCCCTGACCATGCCTCCAGGGTCTTCTTTGCATAGAACTTCCGGGCCAATGCATCAGGTAGATTCTATTCTTAGAAACCACCCTTCGGTGAGAAGTGTCAATAGTATTTCAGGTTTTAATGTAATGGAAAATGCCCCTAGCCCTTCTTTTGGAATGGGATACATAAACCTTAAACCGATAGACAAACGTGGGGAAACTCAGGAAATCAATGCATTAATCTCTGAATTAAAAAACAAACTGTCCCATATTCCAGAAGCAGAAATCAATGTTTTTGCTAGACCGACAGTTCAAGGATTTGGGGAATTTTCAGGTCTTGAAATGATTATTCAAGACCGGGTAGGAGAAAGTTTTACCGATTTCAACTTAGTAGCAGATGAATTTATTGCTGCTGTAAATGAAAGACCGGAAATCGAAAAGGCCTTCACCACCTTCAATGCTAATTTCCCTCAATACCAAATGAACATTGATTATGTAAAGGCCAAGAACATGGGTGTGAGTGTGCAAAATATGATGAGATCTGTACAAGCCTATTTTGGAAGACTTCAATCTGGAGATTTTAATCGATTTGGTCGCCAATATAGGATTTTTGTTCAAGCAGATATTCCTTATCGTACGGAGAAAAAATCCATGGATGCCATTTTTGTGAGAAATAATCTCGGAGAAATGGTGCCTGTCAATACCATGGTCACACTCGAAGAAGTAAATGGTCCAGAAATAGTGAATCGTTACAATTTATTTAATTCAATTACTGTCAATGCTACACCTGCGGATGGTTACAGTACTGGAGATGCATTAAATGCCATTGAGGAAATTGCAGCTGAACTGCCAACCAATTATAGTTATGAATGGACAGGGATGAGCTTGGAAGAGAAAGAATCAGGTTTTCAAACAGCCATCATTTTCATTCTAAGTATTGTATTTGTTTTCTTCCTTTTGGCAGCCCAATATGAAAGTTATTTACTTCCATTTGCCGTTTTACTGTCAATCCCATGTGGTTTATTAGGTGTATTTGTCGCCATCAATCTTGCAGGAATTGACAACAATATCTATGTGCAGGTCAGTATTATCATGCTTATAGGCTTACTGGCAAAAAATGCGATTTTGATTGTTGAATTTGCAGCACAAAAGAGAAAACAAGGCATGAGCATATTCAATGCAGCTGTGGAAGCTTCTCGACTGCGAATTAGACCTATAATCATGACTTCTTTTGCCTTTATTGCCGGGTTGATTCCCTTGATGCGAACGATGGGTGCTTCTGCTCAAGGTAATAAATCTGTTAGTATTGGTGCTGCAGGAGGAATGCTTTTCGGTGTAATTCTTGGGATTTTCATCATCCCTACCCTTTATATGGTTTTTCAACATCTTCATGAAAAGAACAGAAAAAAACCAGGTAAAAACATTCCTGTAGAAGCCTAAAATTTGAAAATATGACATTCAATCATAAAACAAAACAGACCTACCTATTCGCTCATTTGATCATTGTAATGGTTATTTTGAACCTTTGGGGATGTAAATCAGGAGAGAATTATGTGCAACCAAACCTAAATCTACCGGATGCATTTAAAGCACTTCCTACAAGCCAAACGGACAGTCTTCATAGCGACACTTTGAACATAGGGAAAATCTCATGGAAGGACTTCTTCGAAGACACTACATTGCTAAGTTTGATCGATGAAGGCTTGAACAATAACCTTTATTTAAAGCAAGTGAAAAAGGAAAGTGAAATTGCCAATGAATCATTGAAGCAATCAAAAGCAAACTTTTTCCCTCAGCTTACAGCATTCCTTGAAAAAAGAGATGACCGTTACTCCCAAAATTCCTCCACCAGGGAAAGCACCAAGTATTATGAAGGTAAAGACACACCCAAACAATGGTATGTGACCAGGGCAAATAACATGGCAGCCATACAGTCAAGTTGGGAGATCGATTTATGGGGAAAACTAAGGCGTATTAAGGAAGCCAATCAGTCACAACTACAACAAAGAGAAGCCTTTACAAAGGCAGTTAAGACGGATATAGTCGCTGAGATCGCTACCTCTTATTACAAACTGCTAATGTTGAAAGAACAACAGCAAGTCGCCGAATACAATTTAAGACTTAATGATTCTACACTTAGTATTGTAAAACTACAGTATAGGGCTGGTGAAGTTTCTTCATTGGCCATCACACAAACCGAAACCCAGAAATTAATTTCCGCATCATTGGTACCCCAAATAGAGCGGCAAATTGAAATTCAAAAAAACAATTTGAATGAACTATTGGGAGAATACCCCAAGGAAAAAATTGAGGTGCAAAGAGGCTTGGGTGATACCCGACTTCTGAGCGAGATCTCAGTAGGAGTTCCCCTTGAGCTAATAAAGAACCGTCCGGACGTGAATGCTGCAGAGTTTGCCCTGGTTGAAGCCAATGCACAGGTAGGGGTTTCACAAGCCATGCGCTACCCTTCCTTGTACTTAAATGCCCAACTTGGTTATGATGCCATAGACCTATCAAATGTGTTGAATCCGGGATCCGTTTTTGGAGTATTTGTTGGATCCCTTACCCAGCCTATTTTTCAAAACAGAAAGCTAAAAACAAGATACAGAATAGCCCTAGCTGAAAGAGACATCGCCGAACTTGCTTTCCGAGAAAAAGTAATACAAGCTGTAGCCGACATTTCCAACGGGATGGTCACCATTCAAAAATTGGAAGAGGAATATGGCTTGGCAGAAAAACGATTGATTAATGCTAGAAAAGCAGTAAAAGAGTCTTATTTATTGTTTAGTAGTGGCTATGCCACCTATCTGGAGGTAATCACAGCCCAAAGCAATGCACTGGAGAGTGAGCTGTACATGGTTGATGTGAAGATGCAAATGCTGATCGCCAATATTGAATTGTACAGAAACCTAGGAGGTGGTTGGAACTGATTTATAGGCTGCTTAAACCCGAACATATCCCAAGATGGGGGATATAAAAACAGTTACAAACTCATGGAATTTATTCAAGCTCCATGTTTTTGTAACTGTTTTTATTTTAATTTTGGCTTATTACTTTTTTAAAAAAAGCAATTTAAAATGGATAATGTATAAGGTAAAAGATTAAAATTTAACCACACTTGTCACATCCACAACCAGACTGTGGTTTAGCTCCTTTATGAAACCAAGTACGATAAACCCAGCCTCCAATAACGGTGACAAACAATCCAAAAACCAATGCTTCCTGCCACATAATTAAGAGAAAATTTGATAAGTTGCCAAAGCCCCCAAATAGGCGATAATTGTCATGAAAAGAGTCTGCAATATAGGCCACTTCCAACTCTTTGTTTCCCTGTACACCACTGCAACTGTACTCATACACTGCATGGCCAAGGCATAAAACACCATCAAAGAAAATCCAGTAGCTCTGTTAAACACTTTTTCCCCAGTATCAGCGTGTACCTGTTTTTCAAGCTTTTGCCTGATCGTAAGTTCATCTTCTACTTCTTCTCCGATACTATAAATTGTAGCCACAGTGGCCACAAAAACCTCCCTGGCTGCAAAAGAAGTAAGCAAAGCAATCCCAATTTTCCAGTCATAACCTAAAGGACGTATCGCTGGTTCTATGGATTTGCCTAAAATTCCTATATAAGAAGCTTCCAGCTCCTTTGATGCATAAACATGCATTATTTCCTCTTTTTCACTTTCGGAGGCATTCTCCAACAGGGCTGTCTTTTCAGCCTCCACCGCTTCCATTCTGCCTGATGGTCCATAACTAGCCAAAACCCATAATACTATAGATATAGCCAAAATCACCTTCCCTGCCTCTAAAACAAATATTTTCGACTTATTAAACATGGTCAATAGCACAGTTTGCAATCGGGGCATTCTGTAAATTGGCAGATCTGTCATTAAAAAGCTTTTCTCCTTCGTTTTTAAGATAAACTTAAGCGCCAAAGCTCCCAATAAGGTAAAAACAGTTCCAAACAAATACATTACCAATAAGGCTATTGCCTGAAGGTTAATGCCCATCCAGGCTTCATCAGGAACAGTCAAACCTATCAAAATAATGTATACCGGCAAACGTGCAGAACAACTCATCCAAGGCGTTACCAGAATGGTTATTAATCGTTCTTTACTGTTATTGATGTTTCTACTAGCCATTATACCAGGTATCGCACAAGCCATACCTGAAATCAAAGGCACTACACTTTTTCCGTGCAAGCCAAAAGGACGCATTATGCGATCCATTAGAAACACTACTCTAGAAAAATAGCCCGTATCTTCCAGAAAGGCCAGAAACCCAAACAACAGCGCTATTTGAGGAATGAAAATCACCACTCCTCCAATTCCTGTAATTATCCCTTCTGATAATAAGTCCGTAAAAACGCCGGGAGGAAGTGTCTCCACTACCCAACTGCTTATGGAAGCAAAAGTGCTATCAATAAGATCCATTGGCGTTTCTGCCCAGGCAAATATTGCTTGGAAAATAAGTAACATGATCCCAAAGAAGGTCAAATAACCCCAAACTGGATGCAAGAAAATGGCATCCAATTTCCCATGAAACTCTCTTGGCTCATTTGATCCAGAAAGTACCGATTTGCTCAGTAAATCTTTAATTTTTTTATACCTGCCTGTAGTCTCCTTAGTCTGTTGATCAATTGGATCAAAATCAAAAGCTTTGGATCGCTCTTCCAACCACAAGCGCTTTTCCTCAGACAAGGTAGGGTCAAAGGAGGCAAATATTAATTGTTGAAATGCTTGATAAGGCTGCTCATAACCAAATTTCTCTTGAACCTCACTAAGCAATTCAGGAAATTCTAATTCATGAAAAGGTTTGCCAATGACAAATTTATTTTCAATAAATAATTCCTTTACTGCATCTAATCCATGGTTATTTCTGGCATCAGTCATTACCAATGGAACACCTAATTCCTGATAAAGAGCAAAAGTTTTGATATTTAAACCCCTTTTTTCAGCCAGATCTTTCATGTTGATCACGAAAGCTATTGGAATTCCTAAATCCATTACCTGTGTACCTAGTAATAGACTACGTTCCAAATTACAGGCGTCCAATATTACTAGGGCAGCATCTGGCTTTTCTTCTCCCTGACCATTGAGGACTTTATGGGCAATAACTTCATCTTCAGATTTTGGCAGTAGACTGTACGTCCCTGGCAAATCTATCAGTTCAAAATGCTGCTCACCTTTGTGGAAATAACCGACCATTTTATCAACAGTCATTCCAGGGTAATTCCCGATTTTTTGATTTAAACCTGTGAGCTGGTTAAATATACTTGACTTCCCCACATTTGGATTACCAATAATGGCAATTCTCTGTGTGCGCAATTTTTCTGCTATTTCCATTCGCTATCCTGCTTTCAAATGAATCAGATTAGCCTCCTCTATCCTTAAGGCAAGTACATTTCCGTCAATGATAAAAGCCATAGGCCCGTTGAAAGGTGCTTTTTTCAACAAACTGATTTTTTTACCAGGTAAAACCCCCATTTCCATCATTCTAACCAACAAGTTTGAGTTGGCAATGCTGTCAATTTCGTATATCGTATTGTTATTAAGTCCGGCTGCAGTCATAGGGATTCGATTTTAAAGACTAATCTGCATCTTTGATTTCAATGCGCAATTTTAACATAATTTTCTCGAAAAAATAAGGATTTCAGCCTTTATTTAGATTGAATAAATTATGTCATCTGCAAGTTTATAACCAAAAAATGCAGCCTGTAAGTTCGCCAAATGGGAAAGCAATTGAAAAAAAATAAAAACATGACAAAAATCAACTAGTAAGAAGAGGGAATTTCACCCTTTAAAACCAGAATATCTTTTCTATTTAGCAGAAAATAAATAGCTGACTTCACTTATTCTAAAACGAATTTTCCGTTTACACTAGATCAGGAAGAGGTATTCATTATCCCTAAATAGATTGCCTTTGGTACCAGTAGGTTCAATTTAAAGGAGACTATAGTATGGTACAATTTTCCAAATACAGAAATTGATAAAAATGCGGGGCATGAACTATTTTCACTATCTAATAGAATGAGGTAGTCAGAAAGCTAAAAATAAACCTCTACAGAAAATTCATTCAAAGCTTAAGTGTTAAATGTCACTGTTAAAACTGTAAAATAAACCTACATTGAATAAGAATAAAGGCATTAAAATTGTTTAGATGACTTTACTCTTTGAAAAGAAAACTTTGGTCATTTACTAAATACTTTATGGCCTTAGCCTACAATTTATTATTAAATTAAATCGTCCACAAAATTATATTATTATGTTTTTCGAACGTGTATACGATAAGAGTTTGGCACAAGCAAGTTATGTAATAGGTTGCCAAGCAGGAGGTATTGCTGCAGTGATTGATCCAAAAAGGGATGTAGACACCTATTTGAAGATTGCTGAAGAAAACGATTTCACCATCACGAAAATCTTTGAAACCCATATTCATGCTGATTTTTTGTCTGGCTCACGGGAATTGGCAGCCCTAACTGGAGCAGAATTGTACCTCTCAAATATGGGAGGTGAGGACTGGCAATACGAATTTCCACATACAAAAATCATTCATGGTGACCATATATCGCTTGGAAACTTAGATTTTGAGGTTTTACATACCCCGGGCCATACTCCTGAAAGCATCAGTTTCTTCCTTACAGATAAGGCAGCTACTTCCGCTCCCGTGATGGTTTTTACTGGGGATTTTGTGTTCGTTGGAGATGTTGGGAGACCAGACTTATTAGAGCAGGCAGCGGGGATCAAAGGTAGTCAGGAAATAGGAGCTGCACAGTTGTTTGAATCTCTTAAGCAATTTCAAAAAATTCAAGATTTCATACAAATCTGGCCAGGACATGGAGCAGGCTCTGCTTGTGGAAAAGCATTGGGAGCCGTTCCGTCAAGCACAGTTGGCTATGAAAAGATCAGAAACTGGGCATTCCAGCTTTTAGAGGACGAGAAGACTTTCACAAGTACTTTACTAGAAGACCAACCCGAGCCTCCCTGGTATTTTGCTAAGATGAAGCAACTCAACAAAATTGAGCGCAAGCTTCTCCCCACCGTCCCTGAGATAAAGCACTTGTCAAAAAGTGAGTTTAATGCTCTTCCTGCAGGGATGCCAGTAATAGATACAAGGTCTCCCCAGGCTTATGCTAAAGGGTTTTTAGAGGGAAGTATCAACATCGAAAACAACAATTCTTTCCCTACCTGGATGGGATGGTTTATGGATTATGACCTTCCTTTTACTTTGATTGCTGAGGCCGATGAATTAGAGGACATTTCAAGGAAGCTGATGAGAATTGGACTCGATGAGGTCTATGGATATATTAGTCCTGAAGAATTGAAAAACAACAAAGACATTAAATTAAGGACTTCCAGCCCTATAGGTAAGAGGGAAGTTCAAGAAAAAATAAAACAGCACAATGCTCAGATTTTAGACGTTAGGGGTGCTTCAGAATTTAAAACAGACCATATTAAAGGAGCTGAGAATATATTTGTTGGAAAACTCAAGCAAAACTTGGATCAAGTCAGCAAGGATCGCCCAGTAATTGTGCATTGCAAATCTGGTAGCCGATCCGCCATAGCCTTTTCCATATTAAAAGCCAATGGTTTTGAAAACGTATCCAACTATGCAGGGGGCTGGGAAGACTGGCAGAATTCTTAAACCCAAAATATGCAATAGACATTCTATTACGTGCTGAAATCCCTTTAAAATCAGCCACTTCATTGCTGTTTTCAATTTCACCATAGCGGTGCTATGCTAAAATTGAAAACAGTCTGATTGTCTTGCGATTGCAACACTTCCCGTAAACACGGGAAATCCTATAACATAATCCGGGTTAAACCTGAAGTATAAGATTGATGCTTGTTTTTAATACTAGATTTAGTTAATTGCATAAAATTAACAATACCAACTAAGCAATCTTTATTTAGTATTTAGGTATATCCCAGAATATTCTAAACCAATGAAAACTACCATTCTACAACTTGCTGATGAATTGGCTCAGCTGGAAGAATCCTTACTTAAGGCTACCCGCGAATTTGAGGTCTATTTAAATCCTCTTCCTGAATCACAAATTGTTTCTGCAATCAATTTGATTCAATACTTGTACTTTAGAAGTAAAGACAGAAAATCTTTGCAGGAATGCCTCCATTACTATGGGTTTTCTGCTCTTTCTAATTCGGAGAATCACCTTCACAGACAGCTTCAGACGATAAGGGAACGTTTGGGTCATGTATACCCGGAATCTGCTCTCAATCCATGTACTTACAAGTTTAGCAGGAAAAAACTCGAGCAAAACAGCAAACTCCTTTTCGGTAAACCAGCACAAGCCAATATGCCTGTAGTGATGGTCACATTTGCCTCCGATTTCGCAGACAATCCTGAACTAGTAGAAAGGCTATTGCTCAATGGCATGCAAGTGGCACGTATCAATTGTGCCCATGACAATGAACAGGTTTGGATGGACATGATCAAACAAGTCAGACTTGCCGAGGAAAAGACCGGCTTGTCTTGTAAGATATATTTTGATCTGGCTGGACCTAAAATTAGAACATGTCTATTGGCTAAGGGTAAAGAAGAGGGAAAGGTAAAGGTGGAAGAAGGTGACCTTATATGGCTAGCCGAAACAAATGAAGGATTTTCCGAAGAAGATGTAGTGATTAGTCCCAATGAAAAAGGAATAATTTCAACGCTGGAGGAAAATCACCGGGTTTTTATAGATGATGGAGAATTTAGTGGCATCGTGACCAAGGTGGAACCTGGTAAAGCTGCTGTTAAGTTAATCCGCGTTGCCTCCAAAAAAGGGAAAATCAAATCAGAAAAAGGGATCAATTTCCCTGATACTGGGTTAAACATCCCTTCCCTGACTGAGTACGACAAAACCTGCCTGCCATTTATTTGCAAACACGCTGATTTACTGGGCTATTCATTTGTAAAGACTCCTGGAGACATTACAAGATTGTCCAATGAACTTAAAAAATTGGCACTAAAGCATCCTCCCGCAATCATTCTAAAAATAGAAACGCCTGAATCTGTTAAAAATTTACCGGCACTATTGTTTGAAGCAATGAAAAACCCTCCATTTGGAATCATGATAGCAAGGGGTGATCTCGCTGTAGAAATCGGTTTCGGTCGTATGGGAGAAATACAAGATCAAATCTCATGGATCTGTGAGGCAGCACATGTACCAGTTGTTTGGGCAACGCAGGTATTGGAAAATCTCCAAAAGTCAGGAATGCCAACCCGTTCTGAAATCACAGATGCAGGGCAAGCTTCTCTGGCAGAATGCATCATGATCAATAAGGGCAATCACACCATTCGGGTTTTGAAAACACTAAAAGAAATAATGCTAAGGACAGCTGGTCATAAAACCAAAAAGAGGTTTATTTTTCGTCCCTTGAGTATCGCTATAGACTTTATAGAGTCCAATAATGTCTATAGAATTGAACCCGTTCCGGAAAATAAGTAATATTCATAAACCTGCCCTTAGAAGGTAACATGCCACCCCATAGCGAACAGTACAGTGCAGGACGCCTTAAGGAATACATTCCTTTATATTTGGATCCAATCTAACAAAAAGCCCATGAAAATATTAACTTTTTTAACAAGCTTTGCCTTAATGCTTTGTATTGATGCATTGGCCGTTTCTGATCTAAAGCCTGAATACCTGCGCTGTGAATACCTAGAAAACCCTTTTATTGATGAAAAAGAACCCCGATTAAGCTGGATTTTAACTTCGGAGGTAAGAGATCAACACCAAACAGCCTACCGTATCTTAGTGGCAAGCAAAATTGAACTTCTAGAACCAGGGAAAGCCGATTTATGGGACTCTGATAAAGTGAAGGGTTCCGAAACTTCCCAGGTTGTTTACAAAGGAAAACCCTTGCTTTCACGTCAGAAATGCTATTGGAAAGTTAAGAGTTGGGACAAAAAGGACCAAGAAGGTGAATGGAGCAAGTCCGCATCCTGGGAAATGGGACTATTGGAGAAAGCCGATTGGAACAGTAAATGGATAGGAAAAGATTTTTCCTCCACAACTCAGCCAATCCCCTTTAAAAACAAAGAACTTTTCCTCCCACCCTCTCCTATCTTCAGAAATCAAATAAACCTTAAAGAAAAAGTTTCAAAAGCCCGGTTGTACATCACTTCTTTAGGATTATATGAATACAAAATCAATGGGGAAAAAGTAGGTAAAGACTTTCTTGCTCCTGGCTGGACGGATTATAATAAAAGACTGTATTACCATGTATATGACGTCACCGATCAACTAGACAAAGGAGAACAGGTTTTACAGGCCTCTCTTTCTTCAGGTTGGTACAGTGGCTATATAGGTTATGCTTTATTGATAGGTAACCCTGTAGTAAGGGGCTTTTATGGAGACACCCCGGCTTTGAGAGCGCAACTGGAAGTTACCTATACAAATGGTGAAACAAGCACCTTCGCCACCAATGAGGAGTGGAAGGTTAGCTCAGGAGGGCTTCTGGAATCCGACATACTGCATGGCGAAACTTTTGATGCCAGAAAGGTGCCCGTAAATTGGAGCAGTACAAATTTTGATGATAAAAACTGGGAACAAGCCGAAATCATTAATGCCGGCAATCGTAATTTGGAGCTTTACCCTGCACAACCAGTTCAAATAACTGAGACTATAAGGCCAATAGAAATTCATGAGCAGGAAGAAGGCAAATATATTTTTAATATGGGTCAGAACTTTGCCGGATTGGTAAAGTTGAAAGTAAAAGGAAAAGCAGGTGACAAAGTAGTGCTGAAATTTGGAGAGATGCTGCATCCTGATGGAAGGCTTATGGATGAAAACCTTCGTATGGCTAGAGCCACAGACACCTACATTTTGAAAGGTGATCCTGATGGGGAAGAATGGACGCCTTCTTTTACTTATCATGGCTTCCAATATGTAGAAGTTACAGGGTTTCCAGGGAAGCCTACTAAAGAAAACATTACAGGCCTAGTTTTGGGCTCAAATACCCCAAGAGTAGGTCATTTTGAAACGGATCACCCTATGGTCAATCAGCTGTACAAAAACATTGTTTGGACGCAAAGAGCAAACTTTGTTGACATCCCAACTGATTGCCCTCAAAGGGATGAAAGGATGGGATGGACAGGAGATGCTCAAACCTATGCTGGCACAGCAGCAATTAACATGGACGTCTCCGCCTTTTTTACTAAATGGATTCAGGATTTGCATGATGCCCAATGGGACTATGGGGCTTATCCAGACTATGCTCCGGCTCCCGGAGTAAGAAGTACCGACACTTATGCTCCAGCTTGGATGGAAGCGGGAATTATTAACCCTTATGAGCAATACAGGGCCTATGGAGACACCCGCATTTTGGAAAAAGGCTGGGAAAGCATGGAAAAATTCATGGCTTTTCATCATCAAAAAAGCAAAGGTGCTTTCTTTTATCCAGAGGGATCATTTGCGGACCTCAGCCCTAAGGGAGGATATGGAGACTGGCTTTCTGTAGGTAAAAAAACACCCCCAGACATGCTCGCAACCATTTACTATGGTTATGCAGCCCAATTGATGGCAGAAATGGCAACCGCCATTGGCAAATCAGAAAGGGCAATGCACTACCATGATTTATCGAAAAAAATTAGAACTGCCTTTTCGGATCATTACTTAGATAAGGAAACAGTAAGGCTTGTTACCAATGCAGCAGCCTATGGAGATGGAAAGGGATATGTGGATGGACAAATGGGTTTTTCAGGCAACACGCAAACAGCTTATGCCAATGCCATTTATCTTGACTTCTTAGATGAAGAGCAAAAAATGGTTGCAGGAGGTCATTTGGCCCAACTGATCAAAGATAATGACGGAAAACTGGCTACTGGCTTTTTGGGTGCAAAGCAACTATTACCTGCATTATCAGCAACAGGCCACAGTGACATCGCCTATCAGCTACTTCTTAACGAAGAGTATCCTTCTTGGGGTTTTGAGATTAAAAATGGGGCCACAACTATCTGGGAGAGATGGGACAGTTATGTGAAAGACGATCCAGAAAAATTAGCCAGCTTAAACAATGGAATGAATTCCTTTAGTCATTATGCCTTCGGTTCCGTATTTGAGTGGATGTTTCACAACATGGCTGGAATCAAATCAGAGCAAGCTGCATACAAGACATTTGTTATAGCTCCAGATATACCAAAAAATGACATCAATTATGTCTCAGCAAGCCATGAATCTATCCATGGGAAAATAAGTAGCTCCTGGAAAAAAGAAGGTGGAAAACTTCTTTTGAAAGTTAGCATTCCTGTGAATACGAAAGCTACTGTTTTTATTCCAGCCAAAGATGAATTGGACGTTTTACTTGATAACAAACGTTTAGACCAACATGAAGGCATTCAAAAGGGAAACTTTTATAAAGGTAAACAAGCTGTAAAATTGGGTTCAGGAACGTATAAATTTGAGAGTAGTTTGAATTAATTTCTTCATTGATTTGAAGGGAAACACAAAGCTGCTTGGCCTTGGAATTGGAAAACCCAAGCAAACATAGCGTGAATACCTACGATTTTGTCGGTAAGGAAGCTTATTTCTACCACAATCTCGGCAAAATCGTAGGTTTAGTTTATGTTATCCTTCATTACTTTAGGCCATGATTAATGAAGAAAAAAAGGCTTTAATCTAACAAGAGCAATATTATTCAATCATTTGCTTGACTGATTCCCAAATATCGGCATCCACTGGTACACCAAGTTTAAGATTTTCCTCCCGCCTTAAAAATGATTGTTCTCCTGGGTAGTTTATTTCCATGCCTTCGAAAACCTTTGAACTTTTTAAATCTGCTAAGGCATTTCCAATTTTGTTGTCAAGCTTTTCTTTTGGAATCCCCAAAGTTTCGGGATGTAGGCACAGAAAGAATTGGGAGATCCCATATTCCTCTTTTTGTCTACCTATCTCATAAGTAGACTGCCCATCAGAAAGACCAGACGCCATAAGGTCCAGCATCATTGATAGGCCAGCCCCTTTCCATAAACCTATAGGCAAAGCCAATTCCTCTGCAATGACCTGCAAAGGGTCTTTGGTTATTTTCCCTTCCGAATCAAAACCTGCATCGTAGGGTAATTCTTGATTGGCTTTTTTGTAAATAGCCATTTTCCCATAAGAGTATTGCGTCATAGCAGTATCCAGAATCACAGCCTTGTCCCGATAAGGCAAGGCAATCACCAAAGGATTATTGCCTAATTTGGGTTCTTTGCCTCCCCAAGCTGGCATATTGGGAATGGTATTGGTAAAGCAAATACCAATGCATCCCGCTTCAGCTGCCTGCCATCCATAGTTTCCTGCACGCATCCAGTGGTTGGTATTGTTTAAAGCCACGCAACCCATACCGTTGTTTGAGGCCATGGCGATTGCTCTATCCATGGCCAAGGACGCATTGTACATTCCAGCCCCCAACTGACCATTCCACCGTTCCATAATAGGCAAAGAAAATTCTTTTATTGGTGCTTTGTCCGGATTTACCTTTCCCCTTGCTACTTGCTCCAGAAAAGCAGGAAAACGATTCAATCCATGTGAAGCCACCCCATCCAAACTTGCCATGGCAAAAAGGCGGGAACAGATTTCTGCCTTTTCCTGATCAAACCCATGTTTTTTTTAATACTTGGGTGAATGTGGTTTGTAAAACTTTTAAGGGAATCCTTTTGCTGGTATCCATACAGATTTTTTGGTCAAGGTTTATTTTCAGATTAAAAGTAAAAATATTTTATCGGGGGTGAAAAATTACTACTTGAAATATTAATCGAATAAAGCCTAAAAATGGTCAAGTTAAAGAGGCCTCAAAATCCAATATTCAAAAAGAAGAATTAAACATCAACATACATCAAGATTATCACAGGACGAACAAATAGGTTATAAAATTTCTTTCATGTTGAAAACAGTCATTGTGAGACAGTTAATTTGAGCTGAAAAATTGTAAAAACAAAAAAACCACACTTTTCCAACGGCTCGGATACCTTCTTCTATTAATAGGATTCAAAAAAAGCAACTAGTAAATCAATTGATGTTTTTTTTATTTATTAAAATAAATAATTATATTCAATGGAAGCAGATAAAAACAGTAAATGTTTAGCACATTATTTTTATATATTTTTTTAAGTTTATCTTCTATTCCTATTAATTTAAATGGGGAAAATATATCTATACCCGTATATTCTAATTTAACAAAGCAAAGTAAAATCACCTTATTGGAAGATTATTCTTATGAGTTGGAAATAAATCAAGTAACTACGATTTATGATTCAAAAGGATTGTCACACGCATCGCAACATTTTATTATAGATCAATTCACAAGCTTAGATAATTTTGAAGTTAAGGTAGTAAACCCAAATAATGGCAAAACCATAAAAAAATATAAAACTAAAGACCTTGAAAAAAGAGCACTGATTGATAACGGAAGTATTTATCAAGATTTAGAAGTAATGTATTTTACCCCGGAAGCATCCTCCTATCCCATAAAGGTAGAGATGACCGCCCGTATAAAAAAATCAGGCAATTTTTATTTCCCTAGTTGGAACCCTCAAAACTTTCATCATCAAAAGGTTGAGCAGGCCAGTTTAGAAGTTAACTATCCTAAGGCATTAGGAATTCGGTACAAAACACAACTTTTCGAGGGCGACTTTAATGAGTCGTCAGATACTGAAACCCAAACCCTTCTTTGGACTACACACAACCACCCACCATCTACTACTGACGCCAAGGATACTGAGTTAACCAAAATAAAGCTCGCACCAGTAAAGTTTGGTATAGATGGATTTGAGGCTAGTATGGATACCTGGGAGAATTTTGGGTTATGGTTTTACCAACTTAATAAAGAAAGGACAAACTTACCCGAAGAATTCAAACAGGAAGTTAAGCTAATGGTTAAGGATGCGGGTTCAGACATTGAGAAAATTCAAATCCTATACAAGTACCTTCAAAACAACTATCGCTATGTCAGCATTCAGTTGGGGATTGGTGGCTGGCGGCCTATGGAAAGTGCTGAAGTGTTGTCAAAGAAATATGGGGATTGCAAAGGTTTAACCTTATTCATGAAGGCCATGCTTTCTGAGGTAGGTATAAGTGCTGATTATACCTTAGTGAATGCAGGGAAGGACACCTCCTTTGATGAGGATTTTCCCTCCAATCAGTTTAACCATGCCATCCTTCGAATAAATTCCGGCAAAAATCGCTACTGGCTTGAATGCACTTCCAATCACCTTCCTGCCGGGTTTTTAGGTGCATTCACCAAAAACCGAAAAGTATTGGTTATTACCCCCGAAGGAGGAAAAATTGACCATACTCCCTCCTATTCTGATCCTGTCTTCAACACAACAAAAATCATTACTTCAATAATATTAATGGAAGATGGTAATGCAAAAATTGAAGGCTCATTGCTACAGCAAGGGTTTCCGGCAGAAACAGTAATTATGAAAACTTTTGATAAAAAAGAGAAAGAAATCAATACCATTTTCAATGAACAAATAGGGGTCAATGGATTACTAATAAATGAGCTAAGCTTAGATAAAATTATTAACTGGAAAGAAATAGCTACAGAAATAAACTTTTCCGGTGTTGTCTTAAGGTACTTTAGAAATACGAATAAACGCGTTTTCATCCCAATGTCTTGGTTCAATTGGAAAATCAATATGGAAGCCCCGACTGGCAACTATGTTGAGGAAATTTCGATAAAAAAACACCGTGCTTTAGATGTGGAATCCATTCCTAAAAACATTACCATCAATAAAGAAAAATTTGATATAAATCTGGAGATAGTGATCGATGAAGAAAATATATTAATTAAAAAGCACATAAAAGTTAAAGACACTATTTCACTTTCTAGCGAAGAACAAAAAGCACTATTAATAGCTATAAATGAAACATTAAAAGGAGAATTAATTCTCACTAAACAATGAGCATATGGTTTTTTCAAGAATTTTAGTATCATTCATTATTTTGGCATTATCTCCACTATTTTTATTTTCCCAAGAAATGCGTTTTGGGAAGTACAATGACTTTGAATTTAACTTCAATGAAGTCTCATTTGACCCTGAAGCAGATGCCGTGGTATTGCAGGAATCCTGCTACAATTTATTCTCTGGCATTGTTCTGGGAAGCAAGATACACCGGAGAATTAAAATACTTAAAGAAAGTGGCAAAGAACAAGCAGACGTCACCTTAAGGTACTTTAAAGGAGACGACAATATTCAAGATCTCTTTAAGATTAAAGCACAAACGATTAACTTAATAAATGGAGAAATTCAAATTGAAAAATTATCCAAAGGTGATTTTTACGAGGTAGATGCTGGTGATGGCTGGAAAGAAATAAGGTTTACCTTCCCCGGTGTGCAAATTGGGTCTATTATTGACTTTTCTTATGAAAAAACGGATAAATCCATCGTTTCACTGGAAGGCTGGGTATTTCAAAATGAGATCCCCACTCTAAAATCAATTTATGATATCACCTTCCCATCTTTTTTGAGGTATAAAAATTTGACTCAGGGGCTTAAGACCATTACCCATAATTATCAAACCAAAACAAAAGGCAATTATCGCTGGGAACTAGAAAACCTGAATGCATTCAAGACTGAGCCTTATATGGCACATTACAAAGACTATTTGGAGAAAATCGATTTCCAGTTAGATGGGTATGAGTTCAGGGAAATGGATGGCTATGGTACAGATTTAAATAAATACGAGCAATTATTCCAATCCTGGCAGGATTTAGCAGAATATTTCACAAATCGGACTGAATTTAAAAGCTACTTAGAACCTAAAAAGAAGCAAGCTGAAATTACCCACATTAACAGCAATGAGTTAGATACGCTTCAACTTGCAAACAATATTTACAAGCATGTAACCTCCCAATACAAATTTAGCGGCTTATCCTCCATTGTACCCACTAAAAAGCTTAATGAAACAATCTCTAGCAAAAATGGCAGCAGGGCAGAAATAAATTTATCACTAATTGCCCACTTAAGACATTATGGGATTCTAGCTTATCCATTACTTATAAGTAGCAAAGGTAATGGACGATCCAATCTGGTACCATTTCCATTTATAGATCAATTTAATCATCTAATCGCCGTTTCATTAATAGGCAATAAAGTTTTTTATTTGGATGCAACCAATTCAGATATTCCCTTTGGCTTTCTACCCTCTGATTTTCTTGTTTATCAAGGCTTTCTGATGATAGAAGAAAACAGTGGGCTTATGGACATCAAAATCCCCCATTCCTCCGGATACAATGTTTTTTCTAATTTAGAGCTAGGAAAAAATTCCATAAAAAGAGAGTCGACAATAAAAGTAATGGATTTTGATTACATCTTGAATTCTGGCCTTTTTACCGAAATAAACGAATCAAACGATGTCTTCCAAACTAAACTATTGCCCAAATCAGATAACCCAGAAGTAATACAAACCATTTCAATTACGGAAAACGATAAAAAAGAGAATGGATTATTAATTAATTATACAGCTACCAAAGAACTAGATTCAGGTAAAAACCTATACATAACTCCTTTTCAGTTATTGCGCTGGGAACCCAATCCTTTTGTTAGAGCAAGCCGTGTATTCCCAGTAGATTTCAATTATATTTTCACTGACAGGTATGCAACTAAAATCGAAATTCCTGAAGGATATGTACTAGATGATTTTCCAGAAAATGCCTCCATGACCCTCCCAAGCGGAGCTGTCTCCTTCAATTTTAATGTTAATGTAATGAAGAACACAGCCATAGTGAATTCCATCATATCGGTTAAAAACCATATTATTGACGCAAATGAATACCCCGACCTGAAATACCTGATGGATATCATATCAAGCAAGTTTAAAGAACCAATGGTATTTATAAAAAAATCAAACAATACAGAAATCGACAAACCTTCAGAATAAGCATTGTGCTATTTCTTTAAGTAAAATACCATTATCCGTTGCTTAATTCCTGCTTTTTTCACTCCTTGCAAACCTAAAAATTCATTCAACATATGAAAATAATTAGCTGTGAGCATCCGGGTCTGTTTGTATATAAAGAAGCTAAAATACCACAACCTCAAAAGGAGGAAGTATTGGTTAGCATTAGAAAACTAGGTGTTTGTGGAACTGATTTACATGCCTTTGCTGGTAATCAGGCTTTTTTTACTTATCCAAGAATCCTTGGGCATGAAATAGCAGCCCAGGTAGAAGAACCCAATGGATCAGCCTTGCAGCCAAATGATCCTGTGGTAGTCATCCCCTACCTACATTGTGGGCGTTGTAGCGCCTGTAGTTCAGGAAAGACCAATTGCTGCGAAAAACTTAAAGTGCTGGGTGTACATACCGATGGGGCCATGCAGGAATATATGGCTCTGCCTGCATCTATTCTAATACCTACCCCACAGCTAAGTTGGGATGAAATGGCCATTGTAGAACCCTTATCTGTAGCTGCCCATTCAGTAAGAAGAGCTGGATTGAAAAAAGGAGACAAAGTATTGGTAATGGGCTGCGGACCTATTGGCTTGGCCATAATGGTATTTGCTCAGCTTGCCGGAGCGGAAGTTACTGCACTAGACATCAATTCCTGGAGGTTAGGTCTAGCTCAAAATGAATTTAAAGCCAAGCATACCATAAATGCCAAGGAAATGGATGCAAGCTTAAAAGAACAATACAAAAATGGCTTTACAGCTGTATTTGATGCCACAGGCAATAAAACCGCAATGGAATCAGGGCCTTATTATGTAGCTCATGGTGGTAAATACATTTTGGTTGGGCTATTTAAAGATCAATTGTCCTTTCATCACCCATCCATTCATGCCAAAGAATTGACCCTGCTGTGCAGTAGGAATTCAACCAAAGAGGATTTTATATATGTCATTCAAACTTTAGAGAATAAGAAATTCCCCACCCATAGTTACACTACGGATAAGTTCCTCTTTTCGCAGACCAAAGAAAAATTTCCTCACCTAACCAATACTGAAAATCAGGTTATAAAAGCATTAATAGAATATTAAAGAATTCTACCATTTAAAAACCCCTATCACCGATTATACATTGGCTTTTGTTTCTTGATCGTTTTATTTACGAACTTTGAAAATTAAAGAGACTAATATATGAATAGGTTTTCATTTATATTCCTGACCTTCAGCTTTATGACTTGCCCTTTATTTGTAAAGGGCCAAATAAATAGTGAGTACCAATTCTTGAAAACCAATAATGCTTACGTTGTAAAACCATTTGCTAAGGACTTCACCAGAATTGACACAGAAGGCATGAGCCTCGAATGTTCAACAACGAGTCTTAGTAGAGAATTAAACTTCCAGCATATATCAGGTTATTTTGATGAGGACACCCAAACCCTTTTTAGAAATATAAAAATTCAGGCGAGGGTATACATAGATATCCAGGGTGATATCAGAGATCTTTATTTCATAAGCGAAAATGATCCGAAAGATCATGGTATAGATTTTAAAGCTTTGGCCACCCACATACAAAGAAAACTGAGAATAGATCAAAATAAAGATTGTCTTCCAAAACTTGATGACAAATTTATTTCTTGGTACATCCCCATGTACCTGTTTTAATTTTGTTCTAAAACCTACGCTTTGCCTTCCAGTAATATTGTAATAAGCTAATAATTTGATTACAATATTATTGCCTTCTTAAACCCGGATTATGTAATAGAATTTCTCCGCCCTGACAATGTCAG
>TARA_R110001599_G_scaffold41503_3_pt1 | contig 23092 bp, 22 predicted proteins | sample TARA_R110001599 | Tara Oceans TARA_R110001599 (sample SAMEA4398360) | marine metagenome | biome: Polar Biome; feature: [MES] marine water layer (ENVO:01000295) within the mesopelagic zone...; material: water (ENVO:00002006), including particulate matter (ENVO:01000060) such as......
GAAGGATAATTATATATCTTTTGATAAATTAAAAGAAAGGCCAGTCGTTAGACTGGCCTTTCTTTTTTGATAGCCATTTAGCTTACAATAACTCTTTAATCTTTGTTTTAAGCTCTTCTGAGGCAGATAATAGAGGCATTCGAACGTGGTTCTTACAAATGCCTAGCTCTTCTAAAACCTGTTTTACCCCCACAGGATTACTTTCAATGTACATCAACGGGTTGATGTCAATTAACTCAAATGTAGCTTGACTTGAGGCTTTAAAGTCACCTGAAAGTCCCGCTTTTGTGATGCGTTTAAAGGTTTCTGGGAAGGCATTTGCCAACACAGAAATGACACCGACCGCTCCAGTGGCCATCATTGGAGTCGTCAATAAATCGTCCCCAGAAATTAATAAAAATCCCGATGGAACACCTTTTGAAATGGTCATGCATTGGGTTAAATCTCCTGAAGCTTCCTTGATTGCTACGATATTTTTATGCTCAGCTAAGCGTAATGTAGTGTTTGCTGATATATTCGATTGCGTTCTGCCCGGTACGTTATATAAAATTACAGGAACGGGTGAATCATCTGCAATCATTTTAAAATGCTGATAAATCCCTTCTTGACTCGGCTTATTATAGTAGGGGCTGACAGATAAAATGGCACAAACGCCATCTAAATCTGTTGATTTAATAGTGTCTAAAACGGACTGAGTGTTGTTTCCTCCAATGCCATAAACAATGGGTAAACCTGCCTTATTGTTGTTCTTTACAAATGAGAGGATTTTAGCTTTTTCAGCGGTTGTAGTTGTTGCCGATTCACCCGTGGTGCCTTGAACAACATAGTAATCGACTCCTTTGGCTGTATGTTCTAAGAGCTTTAAAAGCCCATCAAAATCAATGCTTAAGTCTTCGTTAAACGGAGTGACAAGGGCCACTCCCGTACCTTTTAATGCTTCCATATTCTTTATTTCAATGCGTTTACATAAATAAGCATTTGGTCTGATAAGTTCTTCAGGCCAGCACTTTTGTTGATTTTAATCATGAGGTCATAAATGCCCTCTCCTTGATCAGAGTAGCAGCCCACTTTCCAGTTTGCCTTTGACTTCACTAGTAAAGATTTGATCATCGGGTTGATGTCGAAATCCAGATGAAACAAGAAATCAAACGGTTCATCCATAAAGGAAATGGCTGTTTGAGATTGTATTTTCCCAAATAGATTGAAGTCCGCTTTGCTGAATGTTGGGTTTTCTGTTGTAGGCTGAATTTTTTTGATGGGGTTGAAGCACAAAAAACTAACTGATTTGTTACTTCCCAATGATTCAGCGAACTCACGAATAGATTTTTCCTTCTGGCTGTCTTCCCAAGAGTATATTATCCCGATTTTCTCTGACTCAGAAAACAACTTGAAACCCTCCTGGGATTTTCTGTTTAGGGTTGACGATGATTTATCGAATAATGACATCAATTATTGATCATATGAATGAATTCTTCTTCCGAAATTATTTTAATTCCTAGGGTGGTGGCTTTCTCTAGTTTAGAAGGCCCCATTTTATCTCCTGCTACTAAGTAGTCCAGTTTTTTACTAATGGAAGAAATGACTTTACCTCCATTGGCCTTGATTTTTTCTTGAAGTTCATCCCTAGAAAACTGAGTAAATACCCCAGAAATAACAAAGGTTTTTTCAGCGAAAATATTGCTTTCTGGTGCTATTATTTGCGACTGATCTGTTTCTAACTGAACACCGGCTTGTTTTAATTTCTCAATGGTTTTTATATGGTCTTCATTCTTAAAGAACTCGATAACACTTTGGGCTATTCTATCACCGATTTCATCTACAGCAATGAGACTTTCAAAATTAGCGAGTGCCAAAGCTTCTATGTTTTGAAAATGGGCGGCTAACTTTTCAGCCACAGTTTTGCCCACAAAACGAATTCCTAAACCGAAAAGAACGCGTTCAAACGGAACTTGCTTAGAGGCTTCTATGGCCTTGATAATGTTTCCAGCTGATTTGTCTCGAAGACTTCTAGCGGTATGTTCTCCTTTTTTATCTGAGAAAATACGAAACTCTAGACCATTGAGTTGGTCAAATGTGAGGCTGTACAAATCAGCATAATTGCTGATTAAGTCATTCTGAAGCAAACCACGAATGGTCTCAGGCCCGAGTGAGTCAATATCTACAGCCTTGCGCTGAATGAAATGCTCAATTCTACCTAACACTTGCGGGGGACAGGCGTCAGCGTTTGGACAATAATGGTTGGCTTCTCCTTCTTGTCTCACCAAAGGAGTATTGCACTCTGGGCATTCTGAAATGTAAACGATAGGCTCACTATCTGATTTTCTTAAAGCGGTATTAACAGCAGTTACTTTGGGGATGATTTCACCACCCTTTTCTACAAAAACTGTATCCCCAATACGAAGGTCGAGTCTTTCAATTTGATCTGCATTGTGAAGCGAAGCCCTTTTGACAGTAGTGCCAGCCAAAAGCACAGGGCTAAGATTGGCGACAGGCGTAACAGATCCAGTTCGGCCTACTTGATAAGTAATGCTTTCTAAAACCGTAGCCGCACTTTCTGCTTTGTATTTATATGAAATGGCCCAGCGCGGATTTTTTGCAGTAAAGCCTAATTGGTCCTGTTGATTTAGGTCATTGACTTTTATGACTATGCCGTCAGTTTCTACTGGGAGTGTATGCCTTTTTTCTTCCCATTCGTGAATATAGGCGAGCACATCTTGAATGGAGTTGCATTTCCGATAGGTGGGGGAAACATTAAAACCCCAACTTTCAACAGCTGTCATGCATTCTGAATGTGTGCTATAGCCAAGGTTTTCACCCAATAGGTAATAGAGGAAGCAGTCTAGCCTGCGTTGCGATACCACTGAAGAATCTTGCATTTTAAGAGTTCCAGAGGCTGCGTTTCTTGGGTTGGCCAGTAAATCCAAACCGATATCTTCTCGTTCGGCATTTACACGTTGAAATTCCTTTATAGGGAAGAAGGCTTCTCCTCTTACTTCAAATTCTCCCGGTACTTGTCCCTTTAGCTTTAAAGGGATTGAGCGGATGGTTTTGGCGTTTGTAGTGATGTCATCGCCTTGGGTTCCATCTCCTCTTGTGACAGCTCTTTTTAATACTCCGTCTTCGTAGCTTAGGCTAAGCGCAACTCCATCAAACTTAAGCTCGCAAAAGTATTCGTAGGTCTGGCCTTCTAGTCCTTTGGCTACTCGGTTATCAAACTCGATGAGGTCTTCTTCTGAATAAGTATTGCCCAAAGAGAGCATTGGGTATTTATGAACGACTGTATCAAAGTCTTTGGTGATGGTACCACCAATTCGCTGGGTAGGAGAGTCTTCTGCTTTGAACTGAGGGAACTCAGCTTCGAGCGCAGCCAGTTTGACTAAGAGTTGGTCAAAGTCGAAGTCTGAAATTTCAGATTTACTTTTCTGGTAATACAAATCACTATGGTAGTTGATTTGATCGGTCAGTTGCTTGATTTGTTCTTGAGCTTGATCGGTAGTCATGGGTGCGTTTTTAAAGATCATTCAAGGTTTTCTAAAGAGCTGTTTAATTCTTCTTCAGTGTTTTTCAAACGAGATTTACAGTCTTTAATCAACTGAGTAGCTTCTTTTACCAAGCTGGATAAATCATCAATGTCAGGCTGTTGATTTTCAATAACATCTACAATCGTTTCAATCCTTTCTAACGATTCTTTATAGGTCAATTTCTTTTTACTCATTGTTGGCTGATTTTACCGTACTCTTAATTCTATGTTTGGTGGTTATGGTTTCTAACTCTTCACCAGGTTGTATTTTTTGTTCTTCGGAAATGAATTTCCCATTGATCAATGTGATGGAGTAACCTCTTTTCAAAACCGAAGCTGGGTCTAGTAATTTGAGTTGTTTCTCCAATCCATCCAATTTTTTTTCTGCTTCTTTTAATCTTTGGCTCTTGGCTTTGATTAAGGGCACTTCAAAGTTATCTACTTTCCGGTTTTCGATCTTGAAAAGATTTTGAACAGCGTAGTTTAACCTTAATTCTTTTTGAGCTAATCCGCTTTCAGACCGATGCATAATTGCTTTCATCGAGGCCTGCAGGGCATAGCCGATGTTCATAATTTCATAAGAAGAAACCTGAAGTAGGTGTTTGCCTGATTTCTCCAATCGATAGGCCATTTCGTTTAGGCTGTCGTCATATCGCTCTATTCCAGAAATGAGGAATTCGGCTACAGCAGTAGGCGTTTTCATTTGCGTATTGGCTACTAAATCGGCTATGGTTTCGTCTCGTTCATGGCCTATACCAGTAATAACAGGAAGTGGAAATTGAGCAATATGAGAAGCCAGTTCATAATCGTCAAAGCAATCTAGGTCTACTTGAGAGCCTCCGCCTCGAATAATGACCACAAGGTCAAATGCTTTTATTTCAGCATGAATTTGATGCAAGGCAGCAATCATAGCACTCGGTGCTTGGTCGCCCTGCATTAATGACTGGAACAATTTTGTCTTGAAAGAATATCCTCTTGAGTTCTGTTCAATTTGGTTTTTGAAATCACCATATCCAGCAGCTGTTTCTGAACTGATTATAGCGATGCGTTGTGGAACTGTTGGAAGGACTAATTCTTTGTTGATATCAAAAACACCCTCGTCCTGAAGCTGTTGGATTACTTCTTGGCGTTTTCTAGCGCGCTCACCAAGGGTGAAATTAGGGTCTAGGTCTTTGATGTTCAGGCTCATTCCGTACAGTTCATGATACTGTACTTGAACATTGAGCAATACTTTAATTCCGGATTGAAGCGGGGTTTTTGTGATTGACTCGAACCAAGCGCTAAGATTACGGTAGGTGTAAGCCCAAATGTTTGCTCTGATTTTGGAAGTAACAAACTGACCTTCTTTATCTACCAACTCCATATAGCAATGGCCTTTTGGGTTAAGCCTCATTTCACTGATTTCGGCAATTACCCAATAGGAGGGTTCGAGATTTTTCTCGAGTTCTGATTTGATGAGGCTGGTTAACTCGAAAAGAGAGAGGTGAGTCATAGCGCAAATTACATCAATGCGATTCTTGATCAAATGGGTTTAAATAAAAAATCCTGCAAGAGCAGGATTTAAATTTTTCTGAAAGGAGATTCGACTTAGTTGCGGTTACCGCCTCGTTTTGGTTCTTTGTCTTCTTCGTTGCCTAATTTCCTATAAAGAGACCTACGGAAATCACCTTCGAAGGTAATTACTTTCCATACTTGTCTAGCATCTAGTACTCCATTGAACTTTGCTACATAGGTTTTTTCCAAATCAAGTTCAGCTTGTTTTTGATCTAAGTAAATGTCTAGCAATTTGCCTGCATCCCCTTCTTTCATGTTTCTGAAATCTTCTGATTTTTCAAAAATGTCCTTTTTCTTCTCGTTATACACGTGAGAAAGTTCAATTTTCTTACTATCGTATTCCGTAAATATGGGCCAGAAAAGCTTGGCCTGATCTACGCTCAATTCTAGACGATTAGTTAGAAAAGCAATTTTTGCTTTCTGAATTTTTTCTCTGTCTTCTTGCGGAGGTCTACCGTTTTGGGCAAAAGCCGAAAAGCAGACGGTCATTATGAACAATGTGAAAACAATCTTTTTCATAGTTCTTGCACTAGTAATCTAAATATTCAAAGTCGTAATCTAATTCTGGGTTGTCGTTCACAGCAAAACTATAGCTTGAAGTTTCCTCTATAATCATGTTGTCAAGTATAGCATCCAAACCTTGTACTGATGATAGCAATTCATATTCTATTGCTTGACGCTCTTCCAGATAATTGATAATGGCTTCATCCGAAACCTCACTTAATAAATCAGTTTCATTCACCTGGTTTGTTGGCATTGATAGCAAAGCCACCATAATAAGGACAACCGCAGCGGCCACGGATCTAAACCATGTGGTTTGGTACAGCGGAATGACTTTGGTTTCTGGTTTAACTTTTGAGAGGATCTCTGAATTAAGTGATTCGAAATATTTTTCAGGTGTTGAGAAAATGTTCTTTTTAAGTGTTTCATTACCAAGAACACCTTCTTCTTCAGTAAGACTGATAGCCGAAATTATTTTTTCATTTAGTTTGTCGAAATAGCCATCGGGCACATCGAAAATGTTCTTTTTAAGCTGCTCACTGCCAAGGATTCGTTCATCTTCAGGACTAACACCTAGAGTAATTTTTTCTTTAAGATCACCAAAATACCCCTCTGGTGTCTCAAAAATGTTCTTTTTAAGGCGAGGGTCTTTAAGTTTCTTATATGGATTTTCGTCCGACATCGATGCTTTGATTATCAAAGGGTTATAAGGTTTAATCTTCGCTTAAATACTCTTCTATTTTTTTAACAGCCAAATGGTAATTTGCCTTAAGTCCGCCCACGCTGGTGCCAATAATTTCTGAGATCTCTTCATATTTCAGGTCGTCAAAATATTTCATATTGAACACTAGCTTCTGCTTTTCTGGTAGCGTTAAAATTGCTTTCTGAAGTTTGATTTGAATTTCATCACCGTCAATATAAGAACTACTGGTGAGCTTGTTTTCTAAGTCATGGTTGACATCATCAATTGACCAGGCTTGCTTCCGTTGTCTTTTCTTTAAGAAAGTGAGGGCTTCGTTAGTCGCGATTCTGTAAATCCAAGTATATAATTGGGAAGCTTCTCTAAAGCCGTCAAGATTTTTGAAAACTTTAATAAATGCATCTTGAACTACATCATCGGTGTCATCATGATCGATGATGATCTTTCGAACATGCCAGTAAATGCGCTGCTGGTATTTATCCAGAAGTACACTAAAAGCTTTGTTTTTTGTGGTTGGGTTTTTAAAACCCTCAATGATTTGATGATCGTCCAAAAAGAATGCGTTGTTTAGGCTATTAGATGCTGATAAGACTCCTAGGTTTAGTTGAAAGTTAATTGGTTTTAATCAAATTAAAAATTTTGAACCGAGAAGGACTTTATGGGGTTTGATTTTCGTTGTCTATATTTAGCATATAACTATATAATTCGCATATCGTGGGGTTAGAGGAAGATATTAAACAAGGCCGAAAATTTAAGAATGAGTATGAAAAACTCATTGTAAACCTGATTTACACTAACAGTTGGATTTCAGAGCAGCAATTGAATATGTTTAAGCCTTTTGGCATATCCTCCGCTCAGTACAATGTACTCAGGATTCTCCGAGGCCATCATCCCAAACCCTGCACTATCAATACTATTATAGATAGAATGATTGATAGGATGTCTAATGCTTCGCGAATTGTAGATAGGCTTGAAGCCAAGGGACTTGTAGCGAGAGAAGTGTGCTTGGTGGATAGGAGGGCTAAAGATGTGCTTATCACACAGAAAGGACTTGATCTGTTGGATGAGGTTGAGGTTGCCTCTAAACTATGGATGGAGAGGTTTAATGAGATTACAGAGGATAAAATAAAAGCAGCCAATGATTTATTGGATGAACTAAGAACGCTACAGGACTAGCGTTTAAAAGGATTAGTTATAACCACTGATATGCCTTATTTGACTATCCAACAACTTATGATTTAAACCTTTGTGTGTTTTTTTCATCTTACTCTGGTAAAACTATTTTAACTATGAAAAACATTCTTAAAACGAGCGCTGTACTTTTTGCTCTCCTAATGATCTCAGTATCCTTTAAAAGTAAACCAGAGACACTTGAAATCGCCACTTTAGTGAAGCAAGATGGTATTACAATCCCTGAGAACATACAGTTGATTATTGAGGCAAAGTGTATGAGCTGCCATAAGCCTGATGCGCGAAATGAAAAAGCCAGAGAAAAACTGCAGTGGGAAAAGGTAGCTAAAATGAATAAGGAAGAACAAGCTCACTTGATTGCTGAGTTGTTTGAGGTATTGGAAGAAGGTAAAATGCCTCCTGCAAAAACGGTGGAAAGAAATCCTGAAGTTAAATTGACAGATGATGAGACCAAAGCACTGTTGACTTGGGTTGAAGTAGAAGAGAAAAGAATCAAAGGGAAATAATTAAGACTTTGAACCACATAAAAAAGCCTTTCATTCGCTAGAATGAAAGGCTTTTTGCATAAAGGCTTTTTGGTTTAGATTTCTCTTATTAAGTCCATCAATCCAGCGTTTTTACCTTTAGGTCTTACGATCATCATAGGTATATTATTGTTGATTTGGATGAGTTGCTCAGCCCTGCTTCCAATAAATAAAGCTGTGGTGGCTGTTCTTCCTTTAACCCCAATAATGATTGTAGTTGGTTTATGCTCGTTGGCAAAATCAATAATATCATTGACTGGATTGTCATCCGTGTCAAGTGAGTAAACGACCTCAATATCACAGCCTTCATGGTCAATGCCGGCCATGAATTTTTTATAATCCCTTTCTGCATTTGCTTTCATTACCTCTGCAAACTCTTCATAGGTTTTTCCAGAATAATGGTATCCACCTGGTACGGTAAATACATTTTGGCAAATGATTTTTATATCGTTGTCGTATTTTCTTGAAATACCTATCGCTTCCTCCATTGCGATTCTAGAATGCACAGAGAAGTCACAGGGCACGTGAATGAGGTTTAGATTAGAACCTGATTCTTCGGGTATAATGAAAAGGCCGCAGTCAGCTCTACGTGCCAAGCGATTGGAAAGAATCCCCCCGCCAATAAAGTTCTTGTGACGTCCCATCATAATTAAGTCTATGCCATTTTTTTCGACAAACTTAAGAATGGCTTTAGCGGGAGAACCTTCTTTGATATGTACTTCACTGATAGCCACTAATTTCTCTGGCATAGAGGAAGACACCAAATCTTGGATCATTTTCCTTCTTTCCTCTATGGATTTCTCCTTTATTTCAGGGAAGCTCTTTAGAACTTCATCCGGAATCTTCATTTCGCTAATACTATTGAAGAAATGAATCTCTTTTGTCTCATGTGCGGTGGCAATTATCTCAATAAATCTGAGAAGTGTTTTGTCAACATCGCTGGTGTCCATCAACACCAAAATTTTTTCTCTTTTGGGCATAGTTCTAATATAAACCTTGGGGCAAAATTAAAGATTTAAAAGGTACATGTACCCATGAATATAGGCAAAATTTAAAAGGATTCTAATCCGTTTTTTTTGAATGCCTTAAAGCTTCATTCCGTTTATGGTATCGTAGAGTAATTCTATTAATTCTTTTGAATGGGTTGGGAACGATGCGATTCGAATTTGTTTGCCTTTATACTCGCCATAGCCGTTACCAAGTACGAAACCTTTGGAAGAAAGTTCATCAATCCATTCTTGAGAAGAGGTCAATGTATTTGCGACTACTACCGTTTTTGATCTGAGTTTTTCATCTGTTACAAAGTGATTAAATGAAGGATGGTCGGTAATCATTTTTTGCAGCAGTAGCCCCTTGTAATTGCTTTCTCTTCTAATTACATCAATGCCCTTGTTGAGCATATCAGTAGTTACTTTCATCAATAGAAAGATGTTGAGGACATTAATGGTGTAGGTGGTCTGGAATTTACTTCCGTTTTTAAGCAGATTCGGTAATGTTTGATAAGTACCTATGGAAAGGCCACCAGCTTCTGTTTTTGAAGCCTTTTCAATACAACGGTTGTTCACAATCCATACGCCCAAACCAGCAGGAAGCCCAAAGCATTTTTGAACAGAGAAATAGGCGCTATCGATTTGCGTAAAATCAATGTCAATTACAGGAAAGGCTGAAACTCCATCTACCGCAATAATGGCTTCTGGGTGTGACTTCCTTACTTTATAGATTTCTTCTACGGGAAAAGTGACTCCAGTACTGGTTTCGTTCAGCGCAAAACTGATTAGCTCAGTGTCTTGAGGAATATTGTCTGGGTTTACTTCTGGAATAGCACCGAACTTGGATTCACTCTTGAAAGCTTGTTTTCCTAGACTTTTAGAGAATTCATAGAAACGGTTAGAAAAAGCACCATTGCAGAAGTGGTAAGATTTGTCCACCACCAAGTTCTGGATTTGTCGCTCCCAAATTTCTGTGGCTGAACTAAGAAAGAAGACATGGTAGTCTTCAGGGATGTTCATCAGGGTCTTTAGGTTTTCTACCGCATGTTGGTAATAGGCCGAAGCTTGCTTGCTTCTATGGTTCACCTCCATCACTTGGTCTCTAACCGCCTGTTTTAAGTGTTCTTCTACGGTGAAGTAAAGGGCAGAGGGCCCTGGAGTAAAGAAAATTTTTCTAGCCATTATGTTCTTCCTTTTTTAGCAATTCTAACTGTCGGTAATAGTGTTTACGTACGAACAGTAAATAAAATGCTAACGGCAGCAAAAGTATTAAGCCGCAGATGAAAAACATCGTATCGATGCCATAATATTCTGCAACATAACCTAAGGCGATTGAGCCTGCCCCAATCCCTAAGTCCACTGCCGAGAAGAAAGTAGCGTTTGCAGCTCCCCGTCTTTCAATAGGAACAATATTTAAAGCCATGGTTTGAACAGTAGGCATGATTAGTCCATTCCCCATTCCTACCAAAACCCCACACATCATAAATGGCCAGAAGCTGTCTGTGTATTTGAGCCAAATCAATCCAATAATGGTGACCACTAAACCCATTACAACAATGCCTGTAGGGCCTTTTCTATCCATGATTTTACCCACCAAGAGTCTAGAGGCTGCTACACCAATTGCCATAAAAATAAAGAATAGCGCACCTTGCTTCAAGCCTAATTCATCACTGTAAATTCGGATAAAGGAAATGATAGCGGCATAGGGGAAAGCGCCCATGAACATCACTGCTGCGATGCGGTTCACACGGCCATCGAACATTTTTTTAAGGCTTAGCTTCGTTTCTCCAGTCTTAATGTTCGGCACTTTAATGATTAAAGCCAGCACAAGCGATGCAAAACAGACGATAAAGGCAATATTGAAGAGGTTGGTGAAATTACCTTGCCCCATTATTTGATCTCCTGCATAAGGCGCAAAGGCAATTGAGAATGTCATTGCAAGCCCGAAATAACCAATTCCTTCACCTCTTTTACTTTCGGGAATAAGATCAGCCGCTATTGTGCTTCCGCTGGTTGTAATGGTTCCCCAAGTAAAGCCGTGGAATACGCGAAGTAATAAGAGAATGAAAAAGGTAGAGGAGAAGTGATATAGTGCAAATAGAACAGTAAAAATGGCCAAGGCCCAAAGATAGACTGATCGTCTTCCGTAAGCATCTAGTGCATAACCACAAAAAGGGCGGATGATTAAAGCCGACAAAGCATATACTCCAATAATGTAGCCTACTTGATTCTTATTCGCACCTAAAACATCAACAGCGTAAACGGGTAGGGTAGGCAGCAGGAAATAAAAAGCCGTTGCCATTAAGAAATAGGAGATGAAATGAAGGACGAAATCCCGAGTTAAAATCTTATCAGTCTGCAAAAGCTAAATCTCTTAATGGATAATTACCTAGTAGGCATTTGACAAAACAAAGAATAAATTATCACGAATGAAAACAGAAAGCTTCTCAAACGCATTTTTTATTGACCGTTAACGGTGAGACGCCAAATTAGAAGTTTAGGTAACAGCCACTAAAAATGTTTGTTTTAGTTTTTAGGGAACAAATGCCTTCGTAGCTTTGTATGTATATTCCCCAAGGGGCTCGGACAAATTTTTGAACTTTACAAGTTAAACTAAAATGCCGGGTGATTCTCGCACAAAACAAGGCCTCACCCAGTTTCGATTTATCGGAATTGGGCCTCGTTCGAAAGAGCAGGATAACAGTGGACTGTTGCGCGCAAAGGGATAGCCCAAATCCTGTCTATTAAGGAGGTTCAAAAACATCCGAGTTCTAAAGGGTTTATAAAAAGCTCCGATTTATCGGAGCTTTTTGCTTTTTATCGGAGCCGAGTTGTTGAGTTTGCTTGGCCCTAAAAAAGCAATAAGTGGCATGAAATTCATCATACCACTTATTCCTTTGACCTTGACCTTACTTATTACTAAGGCTAATTTTTACCTTCTGCTTTACCGTTAAGTACTCTGACTTTATCGTAAACCGACTGTGCTTCTGTAGAACTCGGTTGAACAAAATAAATACCTTCAGCGGAAGAGTTAATACTTGAAGTCAACTTCTTCACATCAATATCTTTCTTCAATTGGTCTAAGCTGATACTGCCTTTAGAGAATTGATCAATCTGGCTTTTATTGACAGAGATTCTAACAGACTTTGGGAGCATATTTTTTGTGAAAAAACTACTGAAGTTTAAGTTGAGAATGATCACTTCATCACTTTTTACGCTGCGTAAAGTACGTCCGTAGGTAATCAGGCTTTCTTTGGCCAATTCAATCAAATCATCGAAAGACTCTTCCACTTTGTTTAATTGCGCCTCTTCTTCTTTCTTTTTCTCTTCATCATCTTCTTTGACAACATCCACTTTTTGAGCACCGTAAAAGGCTAGTCTGGCAGTTGTGCCTCCAGTATTATAAGACAAACCAATGTTATACATTAATCCAAAGCCTTCAAAATAGGTCCAGCTTGTAGTACCTGTTTTTCTATAGGTACCGTCAAAAGTAGATTTAAAAAGGTCGTCTAAAATGCCTGCCATAATTTTAGTGTCAGACGACTCTTTGGTTTCGTCATCTATCACCTTGGTGGTTATCTTGCTTTTGGCAGCTTCATAAGAAAGCTTTCCACTCAATAGGTCTTTCAAGTCTTTAAACTGAATAGAACAAGAAATTCGCTTTGCATTTGACTCACCTCTACTATTTATGAAAACAATATTTTCACCTTGATTCGCCTTCCTGCTATTTTCACTAATGGGTGTATATTTGACGTTCAGCATGATTTGTTCATTGTCTTTTACTTCAGAAAGAATACTACCATAGTTCAATAAGAATTCTTGTGAGAGAATTTTAAATTCGTTCTCTTTCTCTTTGTTAGCTTGGTCTATATTGACTTCTTTTTTGTCGTCTGATTTAACATCAGAATTTATGTCTTCTGCAAAAAGGACTCTTCCAAAATGCCCATTATTATTAACATTAAAAATTACTCCTTTGCCAGGGATATGAATGCCTTTGGTATCTCTTGGGCCTGAGTAAATCCCACCATCAGAATCCCTAAACATATCACTCAATACGTTTTGAAGAATGATAATGTCGCGCTCCATTTTAGGGAGTTTAGATAAGTCTTGCTCTCCAGAAGGAAATCCACCAATGATGGTTGCTGTAGGTGTACTTACGAATTGCTGTGCATTTAATGAGCCGCCAAACATCATAAGAGATGCTAAAACGAGTCCTTTGATTGTTGTTTTCATTTTCATGATTTTGATATTTTGGTTGTTATTTTTTTTCAATTTTGATTCTGTCTGACAATTGACTTTCGTTGATTTCTCCTTTACTGAAAGCATCTATGTCGCTCATTTTCCAAACTGCTTCAAGCTTATATGTTCGCTTTCCCGATTTTGGAGAAGGAGGAAGTTCTTTTCCGTCTACTTTTATTTTGCTGTCTTCAATGTTAAACACAAACCTGAATTCTTCATTTGGTTTAAGGTGAGGTAGATAGGAGTGGAAATCCCTAATAAATTTCTTAGTAGCCTCTTCTAATCTTTTTTGTTGAAGGCTGATAATCTCATCCGTATAGAAGGTGTCGAGTACCTCGTAATCATTGTTACCGAACCTTGCCGATGCCGTATTGATATAAACATTTGCATTTGGTGCTTCAAATTGAATCTCAACGCCTTTGCCGTCTTTATAATCTCCTTCGCTTTCTCTTATATTATTCAGTAGCACTGCATCGTCATAATGTTTGAGGAAGTTTTCAAAAGTAACTCTGGTAATTTCCAAGTCTCTTTTGATTGGGCTCAAGCCATTTTGTTGCAGTTGAGCTTGTGCGTTTATGCTTACCACCAGACCAAGGAGGTAAATCAGATATTTTGAGTTTTTGACCATTTTACTTTTTGTTTGGGTTGTTTGCGGCAACGATGTCTACTTTTTCAGAAAGCGTCAATATTGCGTCTTGTAAATCCAATTGCTTGTTGATGGTGGCATCTTCAAGGTTGGTAAATGCGGCTTGAATGTTTCTTAGATCTTCGATGCGTTGGGTGTCCCAATTGTTTGAAAAGGCCACAACAATTTCTCTCAGCATGTCTCGATAATCGCCTCCGAGTTTATCATTCAGCGAAGCCATTTGATACATTAGATCATTTTTCTCTTGCTCAAATACCTTTTTGATTACTTCTTCTGAACTCATATTGGCCTGAAGAATTTGCAGTTCATGACCAATACTGTCCTGCACAGATTTTAAGCTGGTTTGCATATAATCGAGCATGAGCTGGCGATCACTATTGACGATATCTGCGACTTGTTGCTCGGTGAGTCCATTTTGAATATCACCAAAAGCCATTTGAAGGCCATCATCGGTATACTGAACCGAAAAGCCGGATGCCCAACCTGCTGTGATAATGAGTAGGATTGTGGCCGCTATGGCCACATATTTCCTCCAGTAGAGCCATTCGCTATTCGTTTGCGGCATCATAAAAGGAATAGACTCGGGTTCTTCATCATTCAAATCGGCCATCACCATTCTAGTGGCTTCGAGCGTTTGCAGTTCTTCTTTTACCTCAGGATGAGATTTTATATAATCATCGATCTGAGCTTTTTTCTCAGGACTGATCTCATCGTAGAGATAATCCATAAGATCTTCGTTTGTTGGTTTATAGCTCATAATGAATTGTTTCTTGGTTAATGTTCCATTGGGCCAGCAGCTTTTTTAAGGAGCCTAGTGCATAATACAAGCGAGATTTGACTGTGTTTTCCGAAATGTCCATTGCTTCGGCAATCTCTCTTATTTTCAATCCTTCATATTCTTTCATAATCACCACCAGTCGTTGCTCTTCTGGTAGTTCGGCCAATGCTTTTTTCAACACTTGTTTTAATTCCATACTGCCAAATTCCTTTTCTGGGTCGCTATTCCTGTCTGTCGATTCGGTGTTCTGAATAAAGTCTTGGTCGGTCTTCGACTGTACTTTCATAAAAGGGAAAACCCATTTCGCCTTTTGCCTTCGCGCTTCTTCATGACAGTAATTGGAAGCAATCCGGTAGAGCCAAGATTTAAATCTCTGCTCGTCTTGTAAGGATTTCAGGTTCTTGTTCATAGAAATGAAGGTTTTTTGAGTTACCTCCATCGCTTGATCATGGTCGCCAAAGTACTTTAGGGCGAAGTTGTAAATACGCTTATACCATTGCTTCACGAGTTGGTTCAGCGCAATGGCGTCCCCCTCTTTTGCAGCGGTAATCAAGAAGTTGGTTTGTGGCATCAGGTTGATTTCCTTCATTGGATTATCGTGTTCCCGAACTTATGATGAACTAAGCTTTTAAAAAGTTTGAAGGAAGTTAAAGAATCCTCATGAATTCAAAGCCACTGAGAGGGAAGACATGGCTTTAATGTGTTGAATTTCAATCTAAAACCATTTTTTCAGACGAAATATGAATCTCATTATTATGATCTAGGTCATGTTTTAAGGTGTTTAAAGTCACCACCAACCTTGATGCACATCAATCTAAGGGCGGTTTTAATCCCACACCTTTGTTCTGTTATTAAAACCTAGAAATATGAAGGTTAATACTACTATAAAATTCACAATAAGATTAATGCTCGTCACGCTCATGGCATTGTCATACAATGTTTTGAGCGCACAAGAACATTACAATTTGATCAAAGCCGATCAGCACTTTGTGGTGAAGGGTACTTCATCACTTCATGATTGGCATATGGAGGCCACTGACGGCCAAGGCGAATGTGTATTGACTCAAACAAATGGAGTCATGAACGTTCAGAAAGCCGAAGTTAAGTTCAAAGGAGAGGGCTTAGAGAGCGGTAAAAATGGGATGGATAAAAATGCCTATAAGGCCCTTAAAACAGATGAGTTTCCTTGGATTGAGTTTAAACTCTCAGCGTTTGAGGCAAAGCCAGAAGGTAAGGGGCTTGTTAAGGGAAACCTTACCATTGCCGGATTCACTAAGCAAGTCACTTTTGATGTAGAAACTGTTCAAGGAACAGGTACAATCACAGTATCAGGCACTACTGCCTTTAAACTAACAGATTTTAAAGTTGACCCCCCAACAGCATTGTTCGGGACAATTAAAACAGGTGACGATGTCACCGTAGAATTCAAACTAACATTCAAAAATCAAAAACAATAAAGCCATGAAAAATTTTAAGATTACATTTCTAGTGCTGTTTCTATTAAGCAGTGTAATGAGTTTTGCTCAGGTAGACTTACGCAATCCTTTGCAGTACAGTAGACAAGCAGGGAAAAAGGGAGTAAACGTATTCGAGACATCAAAAACCGACACCGTAATTTTTGATGGAATTAATGTAAGAGTAGGTGGTGACTTTGCACTTCAATTTCAAGGTTTAAGTCATGAGAACTCTATTATAGGAGATCCGCTTGTTGATTTGGGCTCGAATTTCAGCTTACCAACTGCCAACTTGAATCTTGATGTTCAACTAGCTGACGGTATGCGTTTGCACTTAAGAACTTATTTATCATCACGTAACCATACTGAATCTTATGTGAAAGGTGGTTATCTGCAATTTGATAAGCTAGACTTCATTAAAGATGGTTTTCTATCAGAATTGATGAATATAGCGACCATTCGAGTGGGTATGGACCAGATCAACTATGGCGATGCACAATTCAGAAGATCTGATAATGCCATGACCATTTACAATCCATTTGTGAGTAACTATATCATGGATGCATTTACAACTGAACCATTCTTTGAACTTACACTACAGCCTTCTGACTTTATTCTTGTTGCTGGTGTAACCAATGGTAGATTGAATCAAAGTCCAATTAAAGGTGATAACGGCTTTGTTTTCTATAGTAAACTGGGTTGGGACAAGCAAATGAATGATGATTTAAGACTTAGATTGACAGGTTCATTATACTCAAGCTCAGAAGAAAGCACTCGTGACTATATTTATGGAGGCGACAGAGCAGGAGGTAGATACTACAACACTTTGGCCACAGTGGCCAATGGTGGTTCAAACTTCGATCCTAGATTCAACCCTGGATTCGGTTCTCAAACAGCTATTCAATTCAACCCATTCATTAAGTTTAAAGGCTTAGAGTTCTTTGGAATAATGGAGTTTGTAAACAATGGTAATGATGCCGTAGGCGGAAGCTTTACTCAAGTTGGTTTAGAAGGACTCTATAGATTCGGAATGAAAGAGCAATGGTACTTTGGTGGTCGCTATAACAGCGTGAGTGGAGAAAAAAGTGACATTGCCAGCACAAATGATATTAGCCGAATGAACGTTGGTGGTGGTTGGTTTATGACTAACAACGTTTTGGTGAAACTAGAATATGTTAATCAAGAATACTCTGGCGCTGGTTATACAGGAAGTCGATTCCAAGATGGTAAGTTTAATGGAGTTGTTTTAGAAGCCGCCATTAGCTTCTAAAACAACTTGTAATGATTGGGGCCCTGACAATTTTAAGACGTAATCTTTTTAACTGAATGCAGAAACTAATCATTATCCTAGCTTTAGGACTGTTTTCCTCAATAGCACTCACTGGGCAAGAATACCTGGTGGTGATGAGGAAGACAGTCCTCATTAAAGGCAAAACCTCTTTCGGGAGGTTTTCTTGCGCTTATCAAAATGAGCATGATCAAGATACTGTTAGCTTCTCAAAAACCCCCAATGCGGAATCGTTAATGGACTTGTCTATTCCAGTGGCCTCGTTTGATTGCGGAAATAGAATGTTGGATAGAGATTTCGGGAAAACATTAAAGTCGGATGAGTTCCCTCATATCGAAGTGAAGCTTGACGATTTTAAACGGATTGGTCAAAATTATTTCGGTGATATTTGGATCATGCTCACAGGTAAAGAAATGAAAATGGAGCATATCCCTTTTACCATCAATAAGGATGAAGCAGGAGAGTTCCTTTACTCTGAAATCACCATTTCTTTAGACTACTTCGATTTAAGCCCTCCAAATAAACTCTTCGGTTTAATCAAAGTTCAGGATGAACTGATTATTGAATTGAGTTTGAAGCTGTAGTTCATTACCTCCTTCCGCTCACCACTTTTCTTTCAGCCATATCATATTTTCGTCCTGCCCTAAGCACATGGAATTTTTGTTCCCCTTCGGCATTGGCTTCATATTTACCAGTAGTTTGATTCCAGTGGGTGCCATCGTAAATCATAATATAGCTTTGGCCAATTACCTCAAACTCATTTCCAGACACTAACATGGCAGTATCTTCATCGAGGGCCACTCCCAATAGTTTTGGGAATTTGGTTAAAATTTCAAACATATCGAACTGACGGTTTCTGGCCAAGGTGTGTTGGTCTATGGCGATGTTTGAGATAAAGCTTAAACCGACTTCATGGTCACCGATCATAATATTGCTGCTCTTGGTGTCTCCACGAGCCAAATACGAACCTTGAATGGTGGCACCAGCAGAACTGCCCGCAATTACTCCATCTCTCTTAAGTAGGTTAAAAAGTTTTTCGTGCACTTTGGTGTTGAGGTAAGAATCAGCCAAACGCCATTGACGACCCCCCAAGAAATAAACGCCACCTGCTTCGTCTATCACTTTAGAAAATGCTTCTGTGTTGGCTTCTTTAGGGTCTGTGGTATGAAGCACAGAGACTTTTGCTGCGCCATAGCCCTTCCATTGCTTTTCTAAGCTTTCTATTACTTCAGGAGTCACGTTGTTTCCACCTGCGGTTGGGATTACCACAATATGTGCTTTCCCTTCACCACCTGCCAATTCAATGATTTTGGCGTAAACGCTTGGGTCTTTTAATGCACCACCAGCAATAATCAAATGTCCATTTTTAGGGCCTTCTGTGGTTTGGCTAAACAGTGAAACGGTAAGGAGTGCGCAAAGGAGTGTTAGGGTCAGTTTTCTCATTTTTTCAGTATTTTTTCAACCTTCTTCTCAAACAATTCAACCCATTTGGTATACATTTTACCAGAAGGGTGGAGGTCATCGTGGGCCACAAGTTCTGGTTGCGACTTTGCCATTCTTGAAATTGGTGTAATGTTGAAATATGCTACTCCGTATTTCTTAGCAATGTTCTTAGATACCTTGTTGTAGGCGTCTAATTCCTTTTTTATCTGATCTTCTTTAGCTGCGCCAAATGGTGTTTTTCCGTAATCTGGAATCGATACTACAAATACATTTTCCTTTTTTCCTCCCGCGTACTTGATCGCGATTTGAAGTAGCTCCTCAAATTCAGGAGCGAAACTCTCTACCGATTTGCCTTGGTACTGGTTGTTAACTCCTATTAATAGAGACACCAAGTCATAGCTTTCTAAAAGCTCATTGTCGGCTTCAATGGCTGCTTTTAGATCATCAGTTCTCCAGCCTGTTTTGGCAATTATTTTTGGGTCTTTCATTGGAATCCCCTCATGTACCAAACGCGCAGCGAGTTGCATTGGCCATCTTTGAGATTCGGCCACGCTTTCACCAATGGTATAAGAATCACCGAGTGCTAAATATGTTTTTGATGGTTCTTGAGCGTCTGTTTTTTGAGCTGATGAAGTGTTCATGCTTGAAAAGGAAATGAAAATGAGTAACAATGCTAAAAGGGGGAGCCTTTGTTTCATAATATTTATTTTTTAATAAAATTAAGAAAACTAGCGACTACACCAACTCTCGTAAATCTACTGGGACTACTCTGGAAACTCCTTGCTCAATCATGGTGATGCCATAGATTACATCCGTGCTGAGCATGGTTCTTTTGTTGTGGGTTACGATAATGAACTGAGAGTCAGCCGAGAATTTTTTTATGATCTCATTGAATTTGTCAATGTTGGCATCATCCAAAGGCGCATCCACTTCATCGAAAATACAGAATGGGGCAGGTTTGAGTAGATAAATGGAGAACAATAGGGCGGTGGCCGTCAATGTTTTTTCGCCTCCAGAAAGCTGGTTAATGCTTAATGGACGTTTTCCTTTTGGTTTGGCCATGATCTCAATGGCTGATTCCAATGGATTGCTCGGGTCTACTAATTTCAGTTCACAATCATCTTCATCAGTAAACAATGATCTGAAAACTTTAACAAAGTTGTCCCTGATCTGACCAAAGGCTGAAAGGAAGGTTTCTTTGGCAACGGCATCAATTTCATCGATGGTTTGCATTAAAGAACCTTTGGCTTCTACTAAATCGTTTTTCTGAACCGTGATGAAATCATAGCGCTCTTTGATTTCTTCATAGGCTTCCATCGCCATAGGGTTGATTGGGCCAATGCGTTCAATTTTGTCTTTTACTTTTTGAACCAATGCTTTGAGTTCTTCAACAGGGGTGAGGTCTTCCTCTTCAACCTCTTCTTGTAGAAGCGCATTCAAATCTATGTTGAACTCTACTGATAGTCGCTCTTTTACCGCGCTCAGTTCCAATTTGGTTTCATTCAATTTAGATTGAAATTCCATTAAAATAGTGTCAGCCTGCTCACGCTTTTGACGCAGTTCGCGCAAGGTTTTGTCCGACACATCAATGTTGCCACGTTGGGCGTAATATTCCTTTTCCGATTCGTTTACGCCTTTTTCGATACTTTCTTTTTCATCATAAAGCCCAATGAGTTCATCATCGTTGCTTTCTGTGGTATCGATCAAGCGTTTGATTTCGGTTTCGTTTCTTTCTAATTCTAACTGGTTCTTTTCAATCCTAGATTTACTTCCGTCATAAGCCGTTTGCTTGTAATCAATTTCTTGCGTTACTGATTGAAGCTTGTTCTGCTTTTGGTGGAATAGGATGTTTATTTCGTTGTATTTCTGCGATTTTTCAGAAAGCAGTTCATTTTCCTTTTTGGCATTTACTTCCAGTTCGCCAATGCCTTGTTGCAACTCTAAATAGCTTCTTTCGGCCTCTTTTACTTCGGGCCTTAACTCAACTAAATCAGCAGAAATATTGTCGATGTTTTGGGTGATGTCTTCTCTACGGTTGGCATTGCTGTTCAACATTTGCCCAAGCTGTTCTTTTCTGGTTTTTACAGAAATGAATTCCTCATTGACCTGATTGTATTCCTTTTGAAGCGTATCAATCTCAGTTCTGTAACTGCTTGATTTCAAATGCGCCAGTTCCTTCTGCTTTTGATCGAGACTCTCTTTGACTCCCGCGATTTGAGTTTCAAGCTCTTTGATGGTCTTTTGAAGCTTCTCTAAATTCTTAGCGCGTCCAATTCTCTTGCCTTCAAAAAGGCCAACCGAGCCTCCCGAAATGCTGAACTTACGTTTGGTGTACTTGCCGTTTTCGGTAATGAACACAGCGTCTTCATCAATTGGAATTTCACCAGGGCCACCCGCTATTACAAATACATTTTCTAGAATAAAGCTGATCAAACGCTTGTAGCGAGGTTCGTATTCCACAATCTCTGTCGCTGGGACTGCATTTTGATAGAGTTTGGCTTGTGGAGCTTCATACCGGTCAAAGGCATCGAGAATGAAGAAGTTGGCTTTGCCTTTTGCAGCATCACTTAGAATATTTACGGCCTCAAAAGCTTGCCTTTCATTGTCTACAATGTAGTAGTTCATGTAAGGCTCCAAATAGTTTTCTATCGTAATGCGGTAACGGTCGTCACAGGTAAGAATATCGGAAAGGAGTGGGGCGTTTTTGCTCCAGCTGGCTTTCTTTTTTAAGAATTTAATGGCTTCCGGAAAACCTTCTAAGTTTTCAACCAAACTTTTGGTCAGGTTGTATTCGTTGCGTTGCGAATCGAGCTTACGGCTTAGTTTCGTTAATTTCTCACGAACAACATCAATGGTACCTTCTGTACTTTCAATTGAAGTACGTTGCTTTTCTTCTTGATTTTTCTTCGTCTCAAGGTCTTTTTTCTTCTGCTCAAGAATTACCCCGATTTCTTCCAGTTTAGAGTCAAAGGATTCAAGATTGGCAGATTGTTCAGAAGTGTCTGAAGTGGTTTTTTCTAGCTCTCTATTAAGGGTTTGGAGTTGGATCTCCTTGATTTCAATCTCCTTCTTAAGGTTATAGAGCGTTTCACGGGTCTCGTTAAAAGCTTTGCTTTTTTGATCGAAGCTGGCCTGGGCTTCTTGAGCCGTAGTACGTTGCGCTTCAAAAGCTGTTTTTAAACTTTCAATTTGAGTAGTTGCCGCTTTTAAATCCTTCTCTGCTATTTCTTTCTCGTTTTTTAAGCTTTCTAAACTGAAAGCCGCACGTTCATTACTTTTCTTATCCGACTCAAGTTGCTCACGTAGGTTATCACTTTTGTCTTGAAGAAAAGTGAGCCTTTCATTTTTGATTTTCCTATCGCTTTCAAACTGACGGATTTTATTCACGTGTTCGTTTAGCGTTCGTTGCCGTGTAGAAAGGAGTTTTTCTTTCACAATAAGGTCGGCTTTTCCTTTTTCAATGGCCGCCTCTTGCGTTGACATCATTTGATTGATCTCAACTTTTTTATCATTCAGTTGCTGAATTTCTTTCTCAAGAACTTTGAGCTTGTTGTTCTGTGTTTCAACCGTTTTACGAGTGAGTCTAACGCTTAAACTTTTATGCTCTTCTTTATACTCGTAGTATTTAATGGCTTGTTTGGCCTGCTTTTCTAATGATTTAAGATTTTTCTCGATCTCAAAAAGCAAGTCTTCCACACGATCTAAATCGTCATCAGTATCCTTTAGCTTTTTAAGTGTTTCCCTTTTTCTCTTCTTGAATTTCGAAATCCCGGCTGCTTCCTCGAAAAGGTCTCTTCTAGAGTTTTCCTTATCGTTCAAAAGGTCATCCACCATTTTAAGCTCGATAATGGCATAACTGTTCGATGCGATGCCAGTATCCATGAATAATTCATTGATGTCCTTCAGTCTACAGCTAACGCCATTGAGAAGGTATTCACTTTCGCCAGACCTGTAGTAGCGTCTGGTGATGGTGACTTCCGTGTATTCTGTTGGAAGGAGGTTCTTTGTGTTTTTAAAGCTTAATGAAACTTCGGCCAGCTGAGTGGGTTTTCTTTTCTTGGTTCCGTTGAAGATAATGTTCTCCATTTTTTCGGAACGCAGCATTCTGGTTTTTTGCTCACCCAACACCCAGCGGATGGCATCGACAACATTTGACTTGCCACAGCCGTTAGGGCCTACAATACCTGTGATGCCTTCATCAAAATTGATGACGATTCGATCACCAAAACTTTTAAAGCCCTTGATTTCTAATTTTGTAAGCTGCA
>TARA_R110001599_G_scaffold1478_5_pt1 | contig 23083 bp, 24 predicted proteins | sample TARA_R110001599 | Tara Oceans TARA_R110001599 (sample SAMEA4398360) | marine metagenome | biome: Polar Biome; feature: [MES] marine water layer (ENVO:01000295) within the mesopelagic zone...; material: water (ENVO:00002006), including particulate matter (ENVO:01000060) such as......
AGTAACTTCTCCACTTCATAGGGAATGAAGCCGCCCTCTGGACCGACAACGAGCACGGTGTTTTCCGTCAAAGCTGTGGGTGCCAGCGGTCCCGCGCCCGGATGCGCGAGCAAAGCGCACTGTCCTGCGATAAGTCCCGGAAGCACATCCTCGACAAACGGCTTGAAACGCCGTTGCAAATGCACCGCCGGCAATACGGTGTCGCGCGCCTGTTCCAGCCCCTGCAGCAGATACTCCTCGATCACATCCGGCGCCAGCACCGGGGTTTGCCAATAGCTTTTCTCCACGCGGTAGCTGTTCAGCAGGTGAATCTCGCGTACGCCGAATTCCGCCGCGCTGCGCAGAATACGCCGCAGCATTTTCGGTCGTGGCAGGGCTACCAGCAGTGTCACCGGGAGTTTGGTCGGTGCGGCGTGGTGTAGCTGTACCTGCAGCGTGGCGCTGTGCGCGTCAATGGCTGCAAGCTTCGCCGTGCCTATAAGTCCGTCGATTTGCCCCACCTGCAGTTCGTCGCCGGGTTTGGCCTGCAGCACCTGTCGCAGGTGTTGCGCGCGGCGGCCGGTGACGCGCAGCTGCCCCTCGGGCGAGCACTCATGGGGCCTGAACAGCAGCAGGTTCACCGCAGTGCTAGCCGGCCCAGAGGTCGTAATCGTCGGCGGCGGTAACTTCGGCTTCCACGAAGTCGCCGGGCTGGAGATCGGTAACGCCGTTGAGGTAGACCTTGCCGTCGATTTCCGGGGCGTCCGCCGTGGAGCGGCCGATGGCGCCTTCGTCGTCCACTTCGTCGATGAGGATTTCGATCCTGCGTCCGATTTTGGCCTGCAACTTCGCCGCACTGATCTCCTGTTGCAGGGCCATAAAACGCTCCCAGCGCTCCTGTTTGACCGCCGCCGGTACCGGGTCCGGCAGATCGTTGGCGGGCGCCCCGGCGACCGGCGAGTACTGGAAACAGCCTACGCGGTCGAGCTGGGCTTCGCGCAGGAAGTCCAGCAGCACGTCGAAGTCGGCATCGGTTTCCCCCGGGAAGCCGACGATAAAGGTGCTGCGCAGGGTGATGTCCGGGCAGATCTCACGCCAGCGGTGAATACGCTCCAGGGATTTTTCCGCGGCAGCCGGCCGCTTCATGCGCTTGAGCACACTGGGGCTGCCGTGTTGAAAGGGAATGTCGAGATAGGGAAGAATCTTGCCGTCCGCCATCAGCGGCAACACGTGGTCGACATGCGGGTAGGGGTAGACGTAGTGCAGCCGTACCCAGATGCCAAACTCGGCGAGGCCTTCGCACAGCGACTGCATGCTGGTTTTCATGGGCCGGCCGTTCCAGAAGCCTGTGCGGTATTTCAGGTCGACGCCGTAGGCGCTGGTGTCCTGGGAAATGACCAGCAGTTCCCGCACCCCAGCCCGTGCCAGGCGTTCCGCTTCTTCCATGACCTCGCCAATCGGGCGGCTCACCAGATCGCCGCGCATGTGCGGGATGATGCAGAAGCTGCAGCGGTGGTTACAGCCCTCCGATATTTTCAGGTAGGCGTAATGGCGCGGCGTCAGTTTTACGCCCTGGGGTGGCACCAGGTCGGTATAGGGGTCATGCACTGGCGTGTGCGGCACGTACTGGTGTACGGCACCGACCACCTCTTCATAGGCGGCAGGCCCGGTCACGCTGAGCACTTTCGGATGCAACTGGCGGATGGCATCGGCATCGGCCCCTTTGCCCATACAGCCGGTCACGATCACCCGACCGTTCTCGCTCAAGGCCTCGCCAATGGCGTTCAGCGATTCCTGTTTGGCGCTGTCGATAAAACCGCAGGTATTGACCACCACGAGTTGTGCATCTTCGTAGGTGGGTACAATGTCGTAGCCATCCAGTTTGAGCTGGGTCAGGATGCGCTCCGAATCCACCAGGGCCTTGGGGCAGCCCAGGCTGACGAAACCAATGGTTTTCTTGTCGGTGTTGCTCATGCTGTTTCCTGTGGAGGACTCGCCTGCGGCGGTTTCACCACGCCGGCAGGGGGCGTTGTGTGCGCTGGCGGGAGGCGTTGTTCGTGGGCGCGATGATACCCGATAGGCTACCGTCGTGCAGAGTGAAAAACGTGGTAATGCTGCCCCGACTGCGTCCCCGGCCGGGCGCCCCTAGCTGGGCGCCCCCTAAAACGCCTGGCTGGCGTGCGGGGCGAAACTGCGCACGCGCAGCTCCCGCTGCAGCTGCTGTTGTAGCAGGAGCCCGTCATCCCGGTTGAGAAACTCCCCCACGCGGATAGATTCGCCGGCACTTTGCAGGCTGAGTCCTGGCGCGTCCCAGGGGTGGCGCTCCGGCTGGATGCTCAAGCCGGTTTGTGCGCGGGGGAAAGTCCAGCTTTGCCGTGGCAGGTAAAAGCCCTTGTCGATGCGCACCGTGCTCGCGTCCAGGGTGATGACATGACGATACTGCAGTTTCCAGTTGACGTAATAGAGCGAGCCTCCCAGCGCTGCCAGCTCCAGTCCGGCGAAGGGCAGAATGACCCAGGCGCCCGCCAGCGCAAAGCCGATGCCAGCCCCCAGCGAGGGTATGGCGAGCGCCAGCAGCACCAGCTTGTTGGTGCGCCAGCTTGCGGACTGGTTGGGTTTGGCGACGATGGTGACGGTTTCACCGTCGCAGTTGCGAATGACCACGCGGCGGCCTCTGCAAAATTTGTCCCAGTCTAGTACAGTCGCGGCGCGCTGGCATGCATGTCGCTGTTTTGACCAGCGACAAAACGCCGCGTGTACGCTGGGCGCGGCCGGCCCTTGGCGCTACACTTGAAGCATGAGTTCGCCCTCGACAGCCAATCTGATCAATGCCCAGGCACTTGCCGCGGTAACGGATGCCGTGGTCGTCGACTGCCGTTTCGTGCTGGGTCAGCCCGCGGCGGGATACGAGGATTATTTGCGCGGGCACATTCCCGGTGCGCATTACCTGCACCTGGAAAGGGATCTCTCCGGCCCTGTGGGGCCGCACGGCGGGCGGCATCCACTGCCCGCCGCGCAGCAGCTGGTCGCAAAGCTGGCGTCACTGGGTATTGCACCGGGCACCCGGGTAGTGGCTTACGATGCCTCCCGCTTCGCCTTTGCCGCGCGTTTCTGGTGGTTGCTGCGCTCCCTGGGTTATCGCCCGCCCGAGTTGCTCGATGGCGGCTATGCCGCCTGGCTGGCTGCCGGCGGCACCAGCGAGCAGTGCGTGCCACAGCCCCAACCCTGCGCCGTGCCCACAGTGGAGGGCTATACAGGTGTAGTGGATATTGCCGGACTGGGGGCAATGCAGGCCGCCAGCTCGGTGCTGCTGGACTCGCGCGATCCGGCGCGGTTTGCGGGCCTGGAAGAACCACTTGATCCGGTGGCGGGGCATATTCCCGGCGCGCTGAATATGCCCTGGCAAGGGGTATCGGATGCCCGGGGATTTTTGCTGGATGACAGGCAACTGGCTCAGCACTTTGCGGCGCTGCCCGAAGGCGCGCCACGCGTGGTGTACTGCGGCAGCGGTGTCACCGCCTGCGTCAATCTCTTCGCACTGGTACGCACAGGAGATGAGCATGCACTGCTGTATGCCGGCAGCTGGTCGGATTGGTGCAGCTATCTACCGGCTGGTTAACGCCTCAGAAATCGGGCGGGCAGGCTTCCTGTAGCCAATCGCCGGTGGTGGGGTGCGTGAAGCCGAGCTCGCTCGCATGCAGCAACAGGCGCGGCGCCATGGCCAGGGCGGCTTCATGGGCATACATGTCGCAGCCGAGAATAGGGTGGCCGAGCTCCCGGCAGTGAATACGCAGCTGGTGTGAGCGGCCTGTCTGGGGCATGAGCTGCAGCCGTGTGCGGTCGGCTTCGCGCGCCACCACTTCAAACCAGGTAATGGCTTCGCGACCCGTATCGAAGCAGATCTTCTGCAGCGGCCGGCGCTCCCAGTCGCTGACGATGGGCAGGCTGATTTCGCCGCGGTCGCGTGCCACCACCCCCCACACCACCGCCTCGTAGCGCTTGTATATGAGCCTTTCCTGGAACTGGCGGCTCAGGTGTGCGTGGCAGGCGCGGTTCAGTGGAATCACCATGATGCCCGAGGTGTCCAGGTCAAGGCGATGCACCATACTGGCTTGTGGGTAGGTCTGCTGCAGTCGGCTGATCAGGCAGTCGCGGTTGAGGGGGTGGCGCCCCGGCACACTGAGCAGCAGGTGCGGCTTGCGCACCAGCAGCAAGTCATCATCGGCGTACAAAATGTGAATCGGTTCCTGGCTGTGCGGCACCAGGTAGGGCGGTAGCTCATCTTCACTGCTCACGCCGCTCAGGCGACCGTTTTGCCCAGCGCGCGCTGATAGGCGGCAATGGCGTTGGCGAGGCCCAGGCGCAGGGCATCGACCGTCAGGGCATGCCCAATCGAGACTTCGAGCAGGCCCGGCAGGCGGCTGAATGCCGGCAGGTTGTGCAGGTCCAGATCATGCCCGGCGTTCACCCCCAGCCCGGCTTCGGCCGCCGCTTCCGCAGCGCGGATGTAACGCTGCAGCACGGCGTCGATCTCCGTGCCGTTGGCAAAGGCCTGCGCGTAGCTTTCGGTATACAGTTCAACGCGATCGGCACCCAGCTCCGCGGCGAGACGCATTTGTGCCGGCTCCGGGTCCATGAAGAGGCTGGTGCGGATCCCCAGTGCCTTGAGCTCCGCTACCAGCGGCGCAATCCTGTCGCCGTCCTTGTGCAGGTCGAAACCGTGGTCGGAGGTGAGCTGGTTGTCCCCGTCCGGCACCAGCGTTGCCTGTGCGGGGCGGATCTCGCGCACCAGCGCCATAAAGCCGGGGTAATCGCTGACACCCGCGCGGTCACTCTTGCGCGGCCCGGTCATCGGGTTGCCCTCGATGTTGAATTCCACGCTGAGCATGGCAGCCAGGTCGTGGCAATCCTGCACCCTGATATGTCGCTGGTCGGGACGCGGGTGCACCGTGATGCCATCGGCCCCGGCGTCGATACAGAGCTGGGCGTGCAGCGGTATGTCGGGGTTGCGGGTATCGCGCGAGTTGCGAATCAGCGCAATTTTGTTCAGGTTGACGCTGAGTGCAGTCATTCGCCGCCCGCGCGCTGAACGCTCTCGATCAGGATGGGCTCCACGGGAACGTCCTGGTAGCCTCCCCACTGGCGCACGGGGCTGGACGCGATGTAGTCCACCACAGACATGCCTTCGATGACTTCCCCGAATACCGTATAACCCTCCTGGCCCGGCGACCAGTCCAGTCGCAGGTTGCTGCGCTGGTTGATGAAGAACTGTGCAGTCGCCGAGTCCGGGTCGCCCGTGCGCGCCATGGCCACGGTGCCGCGGACGTTGTGCAGACGGTTGCGCGATTCATTGACAATCGGCTCGCCGGTTGCTTTTTCGGTCATGTCGGGCAGGAACCCGCCACCCTGTACCATGAAATCGGGGATGACCCGGTGGAAGATCGTGCCCTCGTAGTGTCCGCTGTCCACGTAGCTGAGGAAGTTGGCAACGGTCACCGGCGACTTTTCCCGAAACAGGCGCAGGGTAATGTCGCCTTCGCTGGTCTTGATGGTCACGATGGGGTCATTGCCTGCCGCCTGTTGCGACCAGGCCGGGTTCAACGCCAGCATCAACACAGCCAGCAGACTGAGGGTATATTTCATCAGTGGAATTCTCCGTTGTGGTACTCAGGCCCAGCCATCATTGCGCCGGCGCTTTGGCCACAGGCGTGGCACGACCAGGGTGATCACCACCCCCAGCAGTACGGCCAGGGCGCCGTCGATAAATGCGCTGCTGCGCAGGTTTTCCTGCAGGCGCTGGTTCTCCGCGCCGAGCATGTCGGCCTGTGCGCGCAGGTTCTCCACATCTTCCACCAGGCGCCGGTTTTCGGCGTCCAATTCCAGTGAGCGTCCGGAAATCTGCTTCAATTGCGCCAGCTCTTCGGTCACCGCCTGCAGTGTGCCATCAGCGCTGTCGATGCTGGTCTCAAGCTCGCCGCGCACCTGTTTCAGCTGGTTCAATTCCTCTGTGAGCGCTGCATTCTGCTCCGCCAGTTGCTCCGCACGCGAGCGCGCCGAGTCCACCTGGTTTCTGGCCGGAACACTGGCCATCAGGTATTGCGAACGCACCCAGCCGGTGGTGCCGCCCTCGGTGGTGATTTCTGCCCAGGTACCGTCTTCCGACTCGCGACTCACCGTGAGCTGAGTGCCGGAGGGGATGCCGCGGTGAATGATACGGAACTCGTTGCCCGCACCACTGCGCACGGGAATGTACTGGGTGTCGCTGATGTAGCGGGTATCCTGTGCCTGCGCCGTGGCGCTGCAGAGGATGGCGAACAGGGAAACTATCAGAATGTGCTGCAAAACGCGGGTCCTTCTCTGCAGGCGATCAGTAGCTCGCCAGTTTACCACTGCATGCCGCTCAGGGCAGCACGCGCTTGTAGGGTTTGACGACAACCTGCCGGAACACGCCAGCGGCCACGTACGGGTCGCTGTCTGCCCAGTCTCTGGCTGCTTCCAGGCTGTCAAACTCGGCGATGATCAGGCTGCCGGTAAAGCCCGCGCTACCCGGGTCCTCAGTGTCCAGCGCCGGGTGGGGCCCTGCAGCCAGTAACCTGCCGTCATCGACCAGCTGCTGGATACGTTCCAGATGGGCGGGGCGGGCGGCCTGACGCAGCGACAGGCTGTTGTCGACGTCTTCACACATGATGGCGTAGAGCATGCAGCGTATTACTCCTGGTTCTCAGCGGGTTGGTCTTTCAGGTGGGGCGCCACCAGCCACGCCGTTAGCCCGGTGAGCAGTACGGTGAAAAGGATGGCGGAGTAGAGCTTGTAGCTTACCCAGGTGGCCTCACTGTAGCCGTAGGCAACCACAAGATTGAGGCCGCCGACCACCGTGAAATGCGCGACCCAGAGCAGGTTGAGCCGGGTCCACACCGGGTGCGGTAGCTGGATCTGGCTGCCCAGGGTGCGCTCCATGAGGTTTCGCTTGCCGATGAATTGCGAGGCGGCGAAGGCCAGCGCCAGGGCCCAGTTGAAAATGGTCGGCTTCCACATGATAAACAGTTCATTGTGCAGGAACAGGGTGGCGGCGCCGAATCCGCACACCGCGAGTCCCACCCAGAGCAGCCGTTTTTCCAGCTGGCGAGTGATCACCCAGGTGAGCAGTAGTTGTAGTACGGTCGCGGCCATCAACACCGCAGTGGCGGTGAATATGCCGTCGATGGTGTGGCTCCACCCGTACAGGGTGACGGTGTCGCCGTCCATCTGGTAGACGATGAAGAACAGCGCGATGGGGAGAAATTCCAGCAGTTGTCTCATGAAATCAGCCTGGCCCTGGCATGTTAGGATGGACGCTTCAGGCGGCAGGGCCACTGCGCTGCGCGCCAGCCGTTTCCGCGATTTTGGAGTGTAGAGTCTGTGTTGATCGACTTCCATACCCACACCACCGCTTCTGACGGCGCCCTGTCTCCCGTCGCATTGCTGGAGCGGGCGCGTGACAGGGGTATACGCCTGCTGGCGATAACCGATCACGATACGGTGGCGGGTTATCGAGCGGTGGCGGCAGAGTATAACGCCACTGCCGGCGAGATGCGCGTAGTACCGGGTGTGGAGTTGTCCTGCGTCTGGTCCGGTGTGACCGTGCACGTGGTGGGACTGGGCATGGACTGCGACCACCCCGTGTTGGCCGCGGGCCTGGCGCGGCTTGCGGCGGCACGCTCGGAAAGAGCCCGCGTTATTGCCGAGCGCCTGGCGAAGCTCGGTTTCCCCGGCGCGCTGCAAGGCGCTCTGGCAGAGGCGGGCGAAAGCCAGCTGGGGCGCCCGCATTTCGCGGCCTGGATGGTCACCCGCGGGCATGTAAGCAGCGTTGCCAAGGCATTCGACCGCTACCTCGGGCAGGGCAAGCCCGGGGACGTCAAGGCCTTCTGGCCCGAGCTTGCGGAGGTAACAGCATGGATCGTGGCGGCCGGGGGCGTGGCAGTGCTGGCGCATCCGCTCAAATACAAGTTGACGCGCAGCAAGCTGCGGCGGCTGGTGGCTGATTTCACGAGCGCTGGCGGCAACGCCGTGGAGATACTCAACGGTCGCCAGACCCCTGACCAGAGCCGCCAGTTACGCCAGCTTGCGCTGGAGACCGGGCTGGAAGTGTCCGCGGGCAGTGATTTCCACCAGGATGCGGCCTGGGGCGCCGAAGTCGGTGTAGAATTGCGCCATCTCGGTGGTTTGCGCGGCGTGTGGCAGCGCTGGCTGCCGCCCGATGGCTGCGCGGCAGGGGAGTTAATGTGAGCCAGTTTTTTCAGATCCACCCGGAAAACCCGCAGGCGCGATTGATTCGCCAGGCCGCGGACATCGTGCGCGGCGGCGGTGTGGTGGTCTATCCCACCGACTCCGCCTACGCGCTGGGTTGCCAGATTGGCGACAAGGCCGCACTGGATCGCATTCGGCGTATCCGGCGTCTCGACGACCGGCACAACTTCACTCTGGTCTGCCGCGATCTTTCTGACATCGCCAATTACGCCCGGGTCGATAACACCGTCTACAGGCTGCTCAAGGCCTGCACGCCGGGTGCCTATACTTTCATTCTGCGGGCCACCTCGGAAGTGCCGCGCCGCCTCATGCACCCCAAGCGCAAAACCGTGGGCCTGCGCATCCCGGACAACATCGTGGCCATGGCGCTGCTGGCCGACCTTGGCGAGCCCATGATGAGCGTGACACTGATCATGCCGGATGATGAATTGCCGCTGATCGACCCCTACGAGATCCGCGATGTACTCGAGCACGAGGTCGACCTGGTGATCGACGGCGGCTACTGCGGGTTGGAGCCCACCACTGTGGTGGATCTGGCGGACGAACTGCCCATCATTCTGCGGGCCGGTAAAGGCGATGTGACGCCTTTCGAAGTCTGATCGGGTATACTCCCGCTTTGACCCGGTACAGGATTTTTCGTGAACGAGACCACGCCAGCCGCTGCCGCCACTGACAGCCCCTCGAGCGCCCGGCCGCAGCAGGGGGAAATGCCCTTCGCCGTGGTGCTTGGCAAGGCGATGACCGAGCTGCCGAAGGACCTGTACATCCCGCCGCAGGCGCTGGAGGTATTTCTCGAGGCCTTCGAAGGGCCGTTGGATCTGCTGCTCTACCTGATCCGGCGCCAGAACCTCGATATCCTGGAAATCGACGTTTCCGAAATTACCGAGCAGTACATGCGCTATGTCGAACTCATGGACGCCATGCAGTTCGAACTCGCCGCCGAATATCTGCTGATGGCAGCCCTGCTGGCGGAAATCAAATCGCGCATGTTGCTGCCGCGAGCAGTGGACGTGGAGGACGACGAGGAAGACCCCCGCGCCCAGCTGATCCGCCGCTTGCAGGAGTACGAGCGCTTCAAGAAGGCCGCAGAGGACATCGAGGAGCTGCCCCGGCTGGAACGCGATACCTGGGTGGGCAGCGCCGAGCCGCCGGATCTCGACCGCGCCCGTCCCGACCCGGAAGTGGACATGCGCGAGTTGCTGCTGGCACTCAGCGAAGTGTTGCGGCGCGCCGACATGTTCGAAAGCCACCATATCCAGCGTGAGGCGCTGTCGACGCGTGAGCGCATGTCCGAGGTGCTGGAAAAGCTCTCGGGACGTCAGTTCGTGCCCTTTGTCTCGTTGTTTTCCGCCCGTGAGGGCCGGCTGGGTGTGGTTGTCACCTTTCTCGCCGTGATGGAGCTGATCAAGGAGGCGCTGGTGGAGATTGTGCAAACCGAGAATTTCGGCCCCATTCACGTCAAGGCGAGGTCCGAATAATGTCCGATTCGGCATCCATGCTGGTGCAGATCATCGAAGGGGCGCTACTGGCTGCCGGTCGCGCACTGACCGTGGCGCAGCTCGGTGAGCTGTTTGAAGAAGGTGAACGTCCCTCCGCGGCTGACATTCGCGAGGCGCTGGGCGTGGTGAGCGAGCGCTGTGAAGACCGCGGTTTCGAGCTCTGTGAGGTCGCCAGCGGTTTTCGCTTTCAGGTGCGGCAGTCGTTGAGCCCCTGGGTGGCTCGACTGTGGCAGGAGCGGCCCCAGAAATATTCGCGCGCGCTGCTGGAAACACTGGCGCTGATTGCCTACCGACAACCCATTACCCGCGGCGAAATCGAAGAGATTCGCGGTGTGGCAGTGAGTTCAAACATCATCAAGACCCTGCACGAGCGCGACTGGATTCGAGTCGTCGGTCATCGCGATGTGCCCGGTCGTCCCGCTATGTACGCCACGACGCGGCAATTCCTGGATTACTTCAACCTGAAAAACCTGGATCAGTTACCCGCACTGGCGGAAATTCGCGACCTTGAGACGCTGAACGCGGAACTCGGTTTCAATGAGCCGCTGGCGCCTGCCGCCAATGACGCCGCGCAGGTGGCCGATGGCCCTGATGCAGCGGCCGCATCGCCAGAGACCCTGCTGGACGGGGAGCCGTCAGCGGCCGACGACGGCGGTCATGCAGCCGATTCCGCCGCTACCGTCGACCATGATGAAGCGGCGGAAGAGCCCGGTGTACCGGGGAGCGGACAATGAGCCGCCGTCGTCTTACGCCAGCGGATGACACAAGCACTCCCCCGGTTGCGGAAACCGTGAGTGGCGAAAAGCTGCAGAAAGTCCTGGCTCGCACCGGCCTCGGTTCGCGGCGCGAGATGGAGCGCTGGATCGAAGAGGGCCGCGTGGAAGTTGAAGGGCGCCGCGCCTCACTGGGCGACCGGGTGTCCGGGCGCGACCGCATCAGCATCGATGGCAAGCCACTCGAGGCGGCCCCCGCGGAGCAGACGCGTTGCATCATCTACCACAAGCCCACCGGTGAAGTGTGCAGCCGCAAGGACCCGCAGGGCCGGCGCACGGTGTTCGAGCGGCTGCCGAAGCTGAAATCCGGGCGCTGGATTTCCATTGGCCGCCTCGATTTCAACACCTCCGGCCTGTTGCTCTTTACCACAGATGGTGAGCTGGCCAATGCGCTGATGCACCCGTCTTCGAACATTGAACGGGAGTACATGGTGCGCGTGATGGGCGCCGTGGACGAGGAGATTCTCCAGCGGCTGCTCGATGGCGTCATGCTCGATGACGGCGCGGCGCGCTTCACGGATATTCAGGATGGCGGCGGCGATGGCATCAACCACTGGTATTACGTGGTGTTGATGGAAGGCCGCAACCGCGAGGTGCGACGCCTGTGGGAGTCCCAGGGCTTGACCGTGTCGCGCTTGAAGCGGGTGCGCTACGGCAACGTATTCATTCCGTCACGCGTCAAACAGGGCCAGTGGACCGAGCTGGAGACCAAGGAAGTCAAGGGTCTGTACGACCTGGCCCGCTTGCCGGTAAAACAGGTGAAGCGCTCCACGATCAAGGAAAAGGAAGTGATGGAGCGGCAGTTCGGCAAACGCAAGGCGCCCGCAGCGGCGGCCGGCCGCAGGCCGCCCCGGCGGCCGCACAAGAAGCGCTAGCGTTTCCAGCCGGCCTTCATCCCTGCGCGTTGAAGGCCTCGCCCGTTCTCCCTGCACTGTCGTCGCTCATCAGGTACAGATACAACGGCATGATGGCCTCGGGGGAGGGGTTGGTGGTCGGCGCCTCCGCCGGGTAGGCCGTGCGGCGCATGGCGGTATTGGTGGCGCCCGGGTTCAGGCTGTTTACCCTCACTCGTGACGTGTTCTCCAGTTCGTCCGCCAACACCTGCATAAACCCTTCCGTGGCAAACTTTGATACGGCGTAGGCGCCCCAGTAGGCGCGCCCGCGCCGTCCCACGCCGGATGATGTCATCACAATTGAAGCCTGCGGGGCCTGCTCCAGCAGCGGTAGCAGCGCCCGGGTCAGCAGGAACTGGGCGTTGACATTCACCTGCATCACTTCGGCCCAGGCGGTCCAGGAAGCGTTCGCCACGGGGCGCCGTTCGCCCAGCACGCTGGCGTTGTGCAGCAGGCCGTCAAGGCGGCCGAAGGTACTTTCAATGGCGCTTGCCAGGCCCGCGTAGTCGTCTTCTCCCGCAGTGGACAGGTCCAGCGGGAACAGGGCCGGTTGTGGGCCGCCGGCGCGCTCAATGGCGTCGTAGACCGCTTCCAGCTTCTCCTGTGTGCGCCCGAGCAGAATGACGGTAGCGCCGTGGCCGGCAAAGCATTCCGCCGCGGCACGCCCTATGCCGTCACCGGCACCGGTCACGAGCAGGGTCTTGCCCGCCAGCAGGTTTGGGGCAGGCGTGTAGTCGTCGGGTAGTCCTGGGCAATTCATGTGTGTTCCTCAAGCGGTTAAATGGGTGCCGAACAGCAGGGGGGCGAGGTCCCGGCTGTCCCTGACACTCGCATCGGCCCCCCACAGAACGGGGTTGTCGTCCGCCTCGATATAGCCATAGAGCGCCGCCACGGTGTACATGCCGGCGCGCCGGCCCGCTTCGATATCACGCTGGTGATCGCCAATGTAAATGGCCTGCTCGGGCAGGCAGCCGAGCTCTGCGCAGTTGCGCAGCAGCGCCTCGGGGTGGGGCTTGCGTTCGCGCACATCGTCCGGACATACCAGGCTGCCGATAGTCGGCTGGATGGCCAGGCGCTCCATCAGCGGCGCGGCAAAGGCCCGCGGTTTGTTGGTGGATACACCCCAGGCGATGCCCCGCTCGGCGAGTGCGGCAAGCAGCGCGGGAATGCCGGGATAGGGCTGGGCGGTGCTGCCGAGGACCTCGCCATACAGGGTCAGCAGGCGCTGTCGCTGGGTTTCGAAATGTGGCTCCGTTTCCTGTGTGCCGAGGGCGAGGGTGACCAGCGCCCGCGCCCCGTTGGAGACACTGGCGGCGATGAGCGCGGCTTCCAGTGGCGGCAGCCCGTATTCAGCGCGCAGCGCCTGCACCACCACCACGAATTCGCTGGCCGTGTCGACCAGGGTGCCGTCCAGATCGAACAGCACCGCGCGCAGCCCTTCCAGCGGTGGTGGCCTCACAGGGAGGCCGGTTTGCTGGCCCGCAGCATGTAGTTGACCGAGACATCGCGCTCGTGGAGGCGGTACTGGCGGGTCAGTGGATTGTAGAGCAGCCCGGTCATGCCTTCGACACGCAGGCCCGCGGCGCGTACCCAGGCCGCGAGCTCGGAGGGCTTGATGAATTTGCTGTATTCATGCGTGCCCGCTGGCAGCAGTTTCAGCAGGTATTCCGCGCCGACAATGGCGAACGCAAATGCCTTCGGGTTGCGGTTGATGGTGGAAAAATAGAGGCTGCCGCCGGGCGTTGCGAGTTCGGCGCAGGCCGCGACCACGGCCGCCGGATCGGGCACGTGTTCCAGCATCTCCAGGCAGCAAACCACGTGGTAATGGGCGGGCTGCTCGACAGCCAGCTCCTCGGCGGTCGCCTGACGGTAATCGACGTCAACCCCGGACTCAAGCTGGTGAATGCGCGCAACGGCAAGCGGTGCTTCCCCCATATCGATGCCGGTGACGGTGGCGCCGCGTTGCGCCATGGATTCCGCCAGTATGCCGCCGCCGCAGCCGACATCAACCAGGCGCTGCTCGGCAACCGGCGAATGCTCGTCGATATAATTGGCGCGCAGCGGGTTGATATCGTGCAGGGGTTTGAACTCGCTGTTGCGGTCCCACCAGCGCGAGGCTAGCGCCTCGAATTTGGCGATTTCCTGAGGGTCTACATTGGCACGTGCGGTCATTGCTGTGTTCCCGTGATGCGTTGTTGCCAGTATTCGGTACGCGCTGTAATGGCGGCCAGGTCAATGCCCTGCAGCTCGCGCTCGCGCAGTCGCAGCTGCCCGCCGATCCAGCTGTGCGTGACCTGGCTGCCGTTGCAGGCGTACACGAGTTGTGAAACGGGGTTGTAGACTGGCTGGGTTTCGGGGCCGCTCAAATCCACGGCGATCAGGTCGGCGAGCTTGCCGGTCTCCAGGCTGCCGATCTGTTCATCCAGGCCCAGGGCCCGGGCGCCGCCCAGGGTGGCCATGTACAGCGCCTGGGTGGCCGACAGGGCGCTGGCATCGCTGCTGGTCAACTTGGCGAGCAGGGCGGCGCTGCGCATTTCTCCGAACAGGTTCAGGCCGTTGTTGCTGGCGGCGCTGTCGGTACCCAGCGCCACGTTGACCCCCGCGGCCAGCAACCGCGCGACCGGGCAGGCGCCGGAGGCCAGCTTCATGTTGGATTGCGGGCAGTGCACCACCTGTGCGCCGGTCTCCGCGAGCAGCGCAATATCCTGCTCCCCGAGGTCGGTCATGTGTACACATTGGGTTCTTGGCCCCAGCAGTCCCAGCCGGTGCAGGCTGTCCAGCGGGCGTTCGCCGTGTGCCTCCACAGCCTGCAGTACTTCACCGCGTGTCTCGTGCAGGTGGATCTGGATGCTGGCGTCCAGCTCCGCTGCCAGCATGGCGACCTTGGCGAGATTTGGGTGACTTACGGTATAGGGGGCATGCGGTCCAAAACCCACACTGATCAGGTGGCTGTGTTTGACCGCATCGCGCAGGGCCAGACCCTTGCTGATGTAGTCGTCTGCATCGCGCGCCCAGGCCGTGGGGAAGTCCAGCACGGGAAAGCTGATCTGGCAGCGCATGCCCATGCGCTGCGCAACGCGTGCGCAGGCGTCCGGGTAGAAGTACATATCCGAAAATGTGGTGGTGCCGGCGCGCAGCATCTCGGTAATGGCCAGAGCAACCCCATCGGCGACAAACTCATCGCTCACATGCCGGCCCTCGGCGGGCCAGATATGCTGCTCCAGCCAGGGCATGAGTGACAGGTCGTCGGCATAGCCGCGCAGCAGGCTCATGGCGGCGTGCCCGTGCGCGTTGATCAGCCCCGGCAGCAGGGCGTGGCCGGGCAGCTCCAACACCTCAGCAGCCTGCAGCTTTGCGCTCTCGGCACGAGGCATCACAGCGACGATCTGTTCGCCGCGAATGGCCAGGCTGTGGTTGCGGAGTATCTGCCCGGCGGGTGCCACGGGGATAATCCAGCCGGGATGTAGCAGGGTGTCGACTGTCTCGGCGGGCGTGTTCATGAGGCCTCGATCGGGGACTTCTGGTCCGGGGTTGGCGGATCCAACCCCGTGGGGTTGCATCGTCGCTTGCATTCGTCCGCCAGTATAACCGGAAATCGCCAATTGCCGCCCAAACGGCCGCTATAATCCGCAAAAACATGGCGGCAATCCGGCTTCTCCCGTATAATTCGGGGTTTGTGTCGCGCGTCTGTCGAGGCCCCTTGCCGGGGCTGTCAGCGCGGCCTGAGTTCGTCCCGGTGCCGTGCCGTGGCGGCTCCCCGCAGTCATACAAGGAAGCTTCAATACATGGGTGAATTAGCCAAGGAAATTCTTCCCGTCAACATCGAGGACGAGCTCAAGCAGTCGTACCTCGACTACGCGATGAGCGTGATTGTCGGGCGGGCCCTGCCCGATGTTCGCGATGGCCTGAAACCGGTTCACCGGCGGGTGCTGTTCGCCATGAACGAGCTCAACAACGACTGGAACAAGGGTTACAAGAAGTCCGCCCGTGTGGTCGGTGACGTGATCGGTAAGTACCACCCGCACGGTGACTCAGCGGTCTACGACACCATTGTGCGTATGGCCCAGCCCTTCTCCATGCGTTACATGCTGGTCGATGGACAGGGCAACTTCGGTTCGGTGGATGGCGACTCCGCTGCCGCCATGCGCTACACCGAAATCCGCATGCGCAAGATCTCCCATGCCATGCTGGCTGATCTGGACAAGGAAACCGTCGATTTCGTCGACAACTACGACGGCACCGAACGCATCCCGGTTGTGTTGCCCACCAAGGTCCCCACGCTGCTCATCAATGGTTCCTCGGGTATTGCCGTGGGCATGGCCACCAATATCCCGCCGCACAACCTGCGTGAAGTGGTGGGCGGCTGCCTGGCGCTGATGGCCAATCCAGACATTACCGTGGATGAATTGATGGAGTTCATCCCCGGGCCGGATTTCCCCACCGGCGGCATCATCAATGGCCGTGCCGGCATTATTCAGGCCTACCGTACGGGTCGCGGGCGCATTTACGTGCGCGCCAAAGCGGAGGTGATTCACGAGGAGAAAAAGGGTCGGGATGTCATTGTCATCCACGAAATCCCCTACCAGTTGAACAAGGCACGCCTCATTGAGCGCATTGCGGAGCTGGTAAAAGAGAAGAAGATTGAGGGCATTTCCGAGCTGCGCGACGAGTCCGACAAGGACGGCCTGCGCGTGGTTATCGAGCTGCGTCGCGGCGAAATCGGCGATGTGGTGCTGAACAACCTGTACGCGCAAACCCAGCTGCAATCGGTGTTTGGCATCAATATGGTGGCGCTTGTAGATGGCCAGCCACGGGTGCTCAACCTGAAGCAGATCATCGAGGCCTTCATTCGGCACCGGCGTGAAGTGGTCACCCGGCGCACGGTGTACCTGCTGCGCAAGGCCCGCGAGCGCGGTCACACGCTGGAAGGTCTCGCTGTAGCGCTGGCCAACATTGACGCGGTCATCGAGTTGATCAAGGCATCGCCGAGCTCCGCCGAGGCGCGCGAGAAACTGATCGCCCAGGCCTGGGCGCCCGGCGACGTGCTGGCGATGCTGGAGCGCGCCGGCGAGGACGCCTGCCGCCCGGACGAGCTGGAGCCGCAGTACGGCCTGGTTGACGGCCAGTACCACCTGTCGCCGGTGCAGGCCCAGGCCATTCTCGACCTCCGCCTGCACCGCCTGACCGGGCTGGAGCATGAAAAGCTGCTCAACGAATACGACGAAAAACTGCGGGAAATCGCCGACTACCTGGACATTCTCGCCGACCCGGACCGCCTGAAGCTGGTGATTCGCGAAGAGCTGGAGGAAATTGTTACCGAATTCGGCGACGACCGGGTGACCGAAATCAGCGCCTCACAGCATGATTTGACGGTGGAAGATCTCATCACCGAGGAGGATCGGGTAGTCACCATTTCCCACCTCGGCTACGCCAAGACCCAGCCACTCTCGGACTACCAGGCCCAGCGTCGTGGCGGTACCGGGCGCACCGCGACCTCGGTCAAGGATGAAGACTTTGTCGAGCATCTGGTGATTGCCAGCACCCACGCCACGATTCTCTGTTTTACCGATCTGGGCAAGGTCTACTGGCTCAAGGTGTACCAGATTCCGCTGGCCACGCGTAACTCCCGCGGCCGGCCGATGGTCAACCTGTTGCCACTGGAAGCCGGGGAGCGTGTTACCTCGATTCTGCAGGTGAACGAATATACCGAAGGCTGGTTCATCTTCATGGCCACGGCCAACGGCACGGTAAAGAAAACCGCGCTGACCGATTTCGCGCGCCAGCGCAGCGTGGGTTTGCGTGCCCTGGCACTGGATGAGGGTGATGTGCTGGTGGGCACCGCGCTGACCGATGGCAGCTGTGATGTCATGCTGTTCAGCAGCGGCGGCAAGACCGTGCGTTTCCGCGAGGATGATGTGCGCGCCATGGGCCGCACGGCGCGCGGTGTGCGCGGTATTCGTCTGGGCGAAGGTCAGCGCCTGATTTCGCTGATCGTGCCGCAGGCGGGCGGGCGCATCCTCACCGTGACCGAAAATGGCTACGGCAAGCGCACTGAGGCCGGCGAATTCCCCACCAAGGGCCGCGGCAACAAGGGCGTGATTGCCATGTCCACCAGCGAACGCAACGGTGCCCTGGTGGGCGCCACCCAGGTGTTCGAGGGCGATGAGCTGATGTTGATTTCCAACCAGGGCACCCTGGTGCGCACACGAGCCGATGAAGTGTCATTGTTGGGGCGCAATACGCAGGGCGTGCGGGTGATTCGCACCCGCGCCGACGAACATCTGGTCAGCGTGGAACGGGTAGCCGAGCCAGAGCTGGATGCTGCAGAGGATTCCGGGGAAGACGGCGAGTAACCGCGCCTTCCCCTCACTTCAAGGAAATGACTGAAATGACGCGCTTGTACAATTTTTGTGCTGGCCCGGCGGCGCTGCCGGAGCCGGTGCTGGAAACTGCCCGCAACGATATGCTGGACTGGCACGGTCGCGGCCTGTCGGTGATGGAGATGAGCCATCGCAGCAGCGAGTTTGTTGGCATCGCTGAACGGGCCGAGTCCACTCTGCGCAGCCTGCTGTCGATTCCGGACGACTACGCCGTGCTCTTCCTCCAGGGCGGTGCCAGCCTGCAGTTTTCTGCCGTGCCGCTGAACCTGATGCCGGAGGGTGGCAGTGCGGATTACCTGAACACCGGGCAGTGGTCCAAGAAGGCCATCGCCGAGGGCAAGCGCTTTGGCTCGGTCAATGTGGCGGCCAGCGCAGAAAGCACTAATTTCAGCAGCATTCCACCCCGGGACAGCTGGCAGCTGTCGGCGGACGCCGCTTATTTTCACTACACGCCCAATGAGACCATTGGCGGCGTGGAGTTTCACTGGGTGCCGGAGGTGGAGGTACCGCTGGTGGCGGACATGTCATCGACTATCCTCTCGCGGCCGATCGATGTGTCGCGCTTCGGGGTGATTTATGCCGGCGCGCAGAAAAATATCGGCCCGGCGGGCCTCACACTGGTTATCGTGCGTCGCGACCTGCTGGGTCGTTCCCGCGAGGCCTGCCCGGTCATGCTCGACTGGAAAACCGCCGCCGACAACGACTCCATGTACAACACACCGCCGACGTTTGCACTCTACCTGGCGGGCCTGGTGTTCGACTGGTTGCAGGGTTTGGGCGGGCTTGACGCGATGGCGGAGATCAACCGCCGCAAGGCCGAGAAGCTCTACGCTGCGATCGACGGCAGCGACTTCTACGCCAACCCGGTTGAAGTGCCCAGCCGCTCGCAGATGAACGTGCCTTTTACCCTGGCGGATGCCAGCCTCGACACGCTTTTCCTGCAGCAGTCCCGCGAAGCGGGCCTGCTCAACCTGTCCGGGCATCGCTCCGTGGGCGGAATGCGCGCCAGTATCTACAATGCGGTGCCCGAGGCGGCAGTTGATGCGCTGATCGCTTTCATGCAGGATTTCGCGCAACGCAACGGCTGATACGGCGGCATTCTGATGGCAGATACCAGGGATCTCGACCAGGTCAGGGCGGACATTGACGCCATTGATCGGGAAATTCAGAGTTTGATCCAGCGCCGCGCCCAGTGTGCCCAGCGGGTGGCTGAGATCAAGTTGGAGGAAGTGCTGGCGCTGCGCGAGCGGGGCGAAGTTGCCCCCGAGGTGGTCTACTACCGCCCGGAGCGCGAGGCGCAGGTTCTGCAGCGTATTATCGACCGCAACGGCGGGCCTTTGGAGGGTGTCGCGGTTGCGCACATTTTCCGTGAGATCATGTCCGCCTGCCTTGCACTGGAGCGCCCCCTGCAGGTCGCTTACCTCGGCCCGGAAGGCACGTTCACCCAGGCCGCCGCACTCAAGCATTTTGGCCACGCGGCGCTCTGCGTGCCGCAAAACACCATTGATGGCGTGTTCGCACAGGTGGAATCCGGGGAGTGCAACTATGGGGTGGTCCCGGTGGAAAACTCGACCGAGGGCATGGTCAGCCACACGCTGGACAACTTCATGGACTCTCCACTGAAGATCTCCGGCGAAGTCGAGATGCGGATCGTGCATCACCTGCTGGTCGCGCCGGGTACCGCCGAGGCCGATGTGACGCGGATCTGTGCGCATCAGCAGGCGCTGGCCCAGTGTCGGAACTGGCTGGATACACACTGGCCACGGGCCAAGCGCGAGGCGGTGAGCAGTAACGGTGAGGCGGCCCGGCTGGCGGCGACCACACCCGGTGTTGCGGCAGTGGCGGGCGATATGGCGGCGGAGCTCTATCATCTGGACCGCCTTGCCGAGCACATTGAAGACTACCCTGACAACACCACACGCTTTCTTGTGGTGGGGCGCGAGGAAGTGCCCCCCAGCGGCCGGGATAAAACCTCCCTCATCGTTTCCAGTCGCAACAAGCCCGGTGCCCTGTTTACCCTGCTGGACCCCTTTCGCCGCGCCGGCGTGAGCCTCACCCGAATTGATACCCGCCCCTCGCGGACCGAAAAGTGGGCCTATGTGTTCTTCATTGAGTTTGAGGGACACATGCAGGACGATGCTATTCGCGCCATTGTCACTGACCTGGAAGAGCAGTCCATCCTGCTCAAGCCATTGGGCTCCTACCCGCAGGCGGTGCTGTAATCGTGGCGCAGCCGACGGTGGTTGTGCTCGGGCTGGGGCTGATCGGCGGCTCACTGGCCGCGGCGTTGCGCGCCAGTGGTTTTGCCGCCTCCTGCATTGGCTGGGGGCACCGCGAGGCATCGCTGCGGCGCGGGGTGGAGCTGGGCGTGATCGACCGCTACACACTGGACCTGGATGAGGCCGTCGATGCGGCCGATATACTGGTGATTGCAACGCCCACCCTGATAGCCGAAGAGATGCTGGAGCGCATCCTCCCGCGGCTGCTTGAGCGGCCCCGGCCGCCGGTGATCACCGATGTCGCCAGCGTCAAAGGCAGCCTGCAGCGCGCCGCTGAGCGTGTGTGGGGTGCCATGCCACCGCGGCTGGTGCTGGGCCACCCTATTGCCGGCTCCGAGCGCAGCGGTGTGGATGCCGCGAATGCCGCGTTGTTTGAAAAGCACCGGGTGATTTTAACGCCGGTGGCGGGGAATGAACCCTCCGCGGTGGAACTCGTGCGTGCCATGTGGGCCAGCACCGGTGCGGAGGTGGTCGAGATGACCGTGGCGGAGCACGACCGGGTGCTGGCGGCGACCAGCCACCTGCCTCACGTGCTCGCCTATGCGCTGGTGGATGCGCTCGCGAGCAGTGATGCCAGCGATGACATTTTCCGCTTTGCGGCAGGTGGCTTTCGCGACTTCACCCGTATTGCATCCAGCGACCCCGTGATGTGGCGGGATATCGCCATTGCCAACCGACCGGCCCTACTGCAGTCTATTGATCTGTTTTCCGCCCACCTTGAGGAACTGCGTGCAGCGATTGAGGCCGGCGAGGGTGATACCCTGCTGCAGACTTTTTCCCGCGCCAAGGCAGCGCGCGATGAATTTGCCGCCCTGTTGGCGGCGCGTGGCCAGACGGCGACCTGAGCCCGAGAACTCCAGAGAGAACCCTGCATGGAATTTCAATTAATGCCCGGTGGTGTGATCAGCGGTGAAGTCCGCGTCCCCGGGGACAAGTCCATCTCACACCGTTCGATCATGCTGGGTGCCCTCGCCGAGGGTACTACTCGGGTGAGCGGCTTTCTCGAGGGGGAGGACGCCCTCGCTACCGTGGCAGCATTTCGCGCCATGGGTGTCGCGATCGAGGGTCCCGAGGACGGTGAGGTCACCATTCACGGTGTGGGTTTGCGCGGCTTGCAAGTCCCCTCCGCCGCCCTGGATATGGGGAATTCGGGCACCAGCATCCGGTTGCTGAGTGGCCTGCTGGCGGGGCAGGCGTTCGATACCGAACTCACGGGGGACGTGTCCCTGTGCAAGCGTCCCATGGGCCGGGTGATGGACCCGCTGAAATTGATGGGCGCCCGTATCGAGGGCGCCGAGCGCGGTACGCCACCGCTGCATATTTCCGGCGGCCAGGCGCTGCAGGGCATTCATTACGATTTGCCTATGGCCAGTGCGCAGGTCAAGTCCTGTGTGCTGCTTGCCGGACTCTACGCCGAGGGCACCACCTCGGTGACCGAGCCCGCCCCGACGCGCGATCATACCGAGCGTATGCTGCAGGGGTTTGGCTACACCGTGCGCAGTGAGCAGGGTGTTATCAGCCTCACGGGTGGCGGTCGCCTGTTGGCAACCGACATAGACGTGCCTGCGGATATCTCGTCTGCGGCGTTCTTTCTCGTCGCGGCGAGCATCGCACCGGGCTCGGACCTGCTGCTTACCCATGTTGGTATCAACCCCACGCGCATCGGTGTGCTGAATATCCTGCGCGCCATGGGGGCTGACATCATACTCAAGCACGAGCGGGAAATCGGCGGGGAACCCGTGGCGGATATTCGTGTGCGCTACGCCCCCCTGCAGGGCATTGAAATCCCGCTGGACCAGGTGCCGCTGGCGATCGACGAATTCCCGGCGCTGTTTATTGCCGCTGCCTGCGCCAGTGGCCGCACGGTATTGCACGGTGCAGAGGAGCTGCGAGTGAAGGAAAGTGATCGCATTGCTGCCATGGCGGCGGGCCTTACCACCCTCGGGGTGGTCAACGAGGTGCTGGACGACGGCATCATCATCGAAGGGGGCCCCATCGGCGGCGGTGTCATCAACACCTTTCACGATCATCGTATCGCCATGTCGTTTGCTATTGCGGCACTGCGGGCGGACGAGGAAATTCGCATTCTCGACTGCGACCATGTCAGTACCTCCTTTCCGGGCTTTGACGCGCTGGCGCGTGGCCTCGGCCTGCAAATATCCGCGCGGGTCGACTGATGGGGCGCCAGCCGGTGCCAGTGATCACGGTCGACGGTCCCAGCGGGGCCGGCAAGGGGACACTCAGTCACCTGCTCGCAGAGGCCCTGGGCTGGCACTTTCTTGACAGCGGCGCCCTCTACCGCGTGACCGGGCATGCCTGTGTGCTGGAGGGCGTTGGCTGGGATGACCACGCGGCGGTGGCAGCTGTCGCCCGTCACCTGGATGTGGCCTTTGCACTCGATGCGGCCGGCGAGGTGCGCGTGGCCTATAAAGGCAGGGATGTCAGTCGTGCCATTCGCACCGAAGAGGGTGGACGCGGCGCCTCCACCGTGGCGGTGATTCCTGCGGTCCGCGAAGCGCTGCTGGAGCGCCAGCGGGAGTTTTGCCAGGCCCCCGGGCTGGTGGCGGACGGCCGCGACATGGGCACGGTGGTATTCCCCCGCGCATCGCTCAAGATCTTCCTTACCGCCAGCGCCGAAGAGCGCGCGCGGCGGCGTTACCGACAGTTGCTCGACAAGGGAGAAAATGTTAGTCTCCCGCGCCTTCTCGAGGACATCGAGGAGCGCGATGCGCGCGATAGCAGCCGCTCCGCCTCCCCGCTGGTTCCCGCTGAAGATGCCATTGTCATTGACAGTAGTCGTTTGCCTATCGGCGACGTGTTCTCTGCTGTCATGGAGGCGGCGCGCGAGCGCGGCCTGGTGTGACCGGGCTGGCGTGTTGCTGCCGGCGCTCGCAATGGTGTTTATCTCGCTGCCCCCAGGTCGGTTCCAGAAGTGGCCGGGGTCGGTTTTAACGGATGACCCGTGCCAGCTGGAGGCGCGGCAAGGCGGTTAGC
>TARA_R110001599_G_scaffold146321_8_pt1 | contig 23036 bp, 20 predicted proteins | sample TARA_R110001599 | Tara Oceans TARA_R110001599 (sample SAMEA4398360) | marine metagenome | biome: Polar Biome; feature: [MES] marine water layer (ENVO:01000295) within the mesopelagic zone...; material: water (ENVO:00002006), including particulate matter (ENVO:01000060) such...
CTGCGAGGTACATGAATGGGAGGTCGTTTCGCAGGGAGTATATGCCAAGAACGATCGCTGCCAATATGGCATAGCCAGCTGCGGTCAACGCCATAAAATGCCAGCGGATTTTTTCCTGTGCGGATTCGTCAGGAAGCCAGTCGAGGACGCAGGGAAATTCCTGCTGGTCGACGGAAGCTTCGGGTCTCACTCTTGCCATAACGCGCCTCCAGCGGAATTACGCAATGGTTCCTCGGCCCACCTGGTTCCTTGCTCACGCCTTCTTCTGCGCCAGCTGCGGGTTTTCAGCTACCTTCAGGTTCATTGTTGTTATGCGCGCTGCTATTGCTATCGGTACAGCTTGAGACACGATTTTTGCCGTCCTTTTTTGCCTGATACAGCGCCTTGTCTGCTAGGCCCAAAAGCTCTGCTTCAGTAACGCCCGTACCAGCTTGCGCCGTACCTGCGCTGCAGGTTACGTGCAGTGTCTCGCCGGACGTCAACGTGAACTGGTGTTCGCGCAGCGCGGTGATGAAGCGATCGACGGCGAGAAGTCCCTGGCTTTCATCACACTCAGGCATGACAATGATGAACTCCTCTCCACCGAAACGCCCTATGGTATCGGAGTCGCGGCTCAAAGAGTTCAAGAGTGCGCCCACCCCGCGCAATACATCGTCGCCCGCCAAGTGGCCGTGGGTATCATTGACAACCTTAAAGTCATCAATATCAATCATCGCAACCGTCAAGGGTATACCATAGCGTTCCGCGCGCTTGAGCTCCTCTCGCAGCGTATCGAGTGCATAGCTGCGACGGAAAGTGCCGGTCAACGGGTCTGCGACCGCGAGTGCTTCCAGCTGCGCGGTACGCTCTTTTACTTTCTCCTCCAGCCTGATATTTGCTTCAAGAATGTCTTCACGCGCTACACGTAGTTCCTCATTGGCCGCGACGAGGCGGGCACGGCTGGGAATGCTGATTGCAATGGGCAGCAAACGCCAGGCAACGATAGCGGTGATGGCCGACACCACGCCAGTCGATATCTTTGCCAGGCCCTCGATAAAGTAGTACCCATGCCAGACGTTGACTAGCGAGATCAGGTGCGTTACGCCACAGAGGAAGATGAAGGCCGCAAACATGAGGAAGACGCGGTCAAAAGTGAGATCTTCACGTTTTCTCACCAGCCTGATCAGTACTGCGGGAATGGCGAAATAGGCAAGCGTGGTCAGGGTGTCGCCACCCACGTGAAGAAACAGCAGATCCCACCGCCAAAGCAGACAATGGCCGTGGGGCATCAGGCTGCCGTCAAGCACGCGTTGCAGCAATTCCATTTGACTACTCCCGGATCTTTTGTCGAACCATATACGCGAAGGGTTCAGCCGTGCGCTCGATGCCAGCGGGCACACAGGCTGCCCATAGTGCGTAATCCTTAACTCCAAAATAGCACGGCACAGTGGAATTGCGAGAAATGATGACGGTGAAATGCTTCCGCTTGCGCATGGTATCTGCGGGGCAGGTCACGCGTTCACGCCGTTTGCGAATTTCTGCTAGCATGCGCCTCTCCTTCTGGAGAGATTCATCGTTTAAATGAGCCACTCTTGGCCAATTTCTTACAAGAATACTGGATGCCTCACCATGCCTGACAGTTCGCCGTTATTACGCCGCGTGTATGTATTCCTTGACCGAGTGTTAAGGGTGTCGGCACTCCTGTTGCTAGCTGCGTGCACGGATGGCAACGATGCGGTTTTCGAGCCTGGGCCCTATGCAGATGAGGCACTGTGGCTCTGCAAGCCGGGGATTGTGCAAGACCGTTGTCTGGAGCTCGACCAGACCATTACGTATGTCTACGAAGATGGCAACAGGGCAGTGTTTCAGCACGAACCCGTGGTCGATGCACCGTTTGATTGCTTCTACGTGTACCCCACGGTCGACTTGAGGGAGGAGCCGGGCAATACGCTGGATCTCACCGACGACGCGCTCATGCTGCGCCCGCTCTACAACCAGGCAGCACGCTTCACGGAGTTGTGTAACGTGTATGCACCGAAATACCGGCAAATGACCATTGGAAGCTATGGGGTAGAGAACGCCTTTGAAAGTGAGTATTTTGCGTTGGGGTATGCCGATATCGAGGAGGCGTTTGACCAGTACCTGCTGGAGAACCCGGCGCGCAACTTCGTGCTCATGGGTCACTCGCAGGGCTCCCATGTTCTGCTGCGACTATTGGAAAATCGTTTCGAAAATGATGCAGCGCTGCGCTCACGGCTGATCTCTGCTCTGGTGGTGGGGCCAACCGGCGCGCTTGACGTACCCGCAGGAGAACTTGTTGGTGGCACGTTCCAGAACCTGCCTCTGTGCAACCACGCCACAGACACAGCCTGCATTGTCGCCTTCGATAGTGCCGCGGCGGGGGGAGAGCGGCCTGCTCCGTCGTCCCCCAGGCCTTGTGTGAATCCATCGGTTCTGGCTGGCGAGCCGGGTATAGCGGCAAATACAATCTACAACGATGAAGAGGGCATCCCGTTCCCGGAAGGTGTGGAAACAAATTGGATTGCCTATCCCGGGCTATACAGCATGTCCTGCGAAGCCGACGGATTTCTGGGTATCGACACCGCACCCGGTCGATCCACTCCGTTCACGCCCCAGCTGATACAGGCGTTTCTCGGCTCCAGCACCCTGCACCTGGCAGACTATACCTTTGCAATCGGCGACCTGCTGCGGCTGGTCGAGGTACAGGCGGATAATCACTAAGCGGTTTTCGATGTACCCTGGATGAGTCCCTCGGCACCAAGCAGCACAATGTCTATGCTCGCGGTGGGAATGGAAGCGATATCGATTCGAGAAATCGCACATCGTAGCGGTTATTCAAAGGGTGCGGTCGCTCGCCTTCAGCTGATCGATAATGCGCTGGTCTCTCGCGTACACATCGCGGCGGAACACCACGTCATTGCCTACCGCGAACGCGGTGAAGTAAACGAGGTACACCGGCACGGGTTCTTTCAGGTACGCGGTGACGGTCTCGCCGGATTCGAACAACCGGTTCATCTCGGGTAGGTAACGGCTCTTGTCGTGTTGCAGCACCCATTTGATCAGCTTGCGTGGCTCGGCTAGGCGGATACAGCCGGAGGAAAATGTGCGCTCCGTTTTGTTAAACAGGGATTTGTCTGGCGTGTCGTGTAAATACACACTGTGCTGATTGGGCAACATGAATTTCACTTTCCCCAGCGCATTCTTGTCGCCCGGGAGCTGGCGCAAGGTGAACTGTCCGGGGCGCACGCTTTGCCAGTCGACGTCACTCACCGGGACAAACGCTTCGCTGCCCGCCAGTCGCGCTTCATATCCTGCCGCTGCCAATGGTGCCGGATCCTGGCGTAACAGTGGCAGCTTGTCTTTCACAGCAATGCTGTATGGCACATTCCAGTAGGGGAAAAACACCAGATACTGCATTTCCTCGGTGAAGATGGGGGTTTCGCGATACGGTCGGCCAACAATGATGTCCATGGCCAGCGCTTCGCTGTTGTTCTCAATGACGCGCATCTGAAATGCTGCGATATTCACCCGGATGTACGTGGAGGGAGTGTCTCTTGGCAGCCATCGCCAGCGTTCGAGATTGGCATCCAGGCGCTCAATCCAGGAGAAACGCGTCGCATTGAGAACCTGCAGTGTGGCGGCGCCGACGATTCCATCGGCTTCCAGCCCCGCCGCGCGCTGGAAAGTGGCAACGGACTGGTGCAGCGCTTCGTCAAACGTACCGGAGTGTGCGCCTGGCCCCATTAGCCGTGCCTGCAGCTGCTCCACGCGCGCCCCGGTCGCGCCGCGCTTGAGGGCGGGGCCCGCCTCTACGGTTTCGCTGTTGGTGTCGTCTGCCGCTGCGAGTGTGGCCCGCTTTTCCACCAGTGCCCAGTATTCAGGGGTTTGCGGCCACAGTGCGTGCAGCACACTCTCCAGGTTGCCGCCTTCTTCAAGCAGAGCGTGTAGCACGGTTACGGGGTCAATGGACTCTCGTTCAAGGTACCACTCGTCATCCATTTCCTCGACGGCTCCGCGATAGCGGTCCTGTACCTGTGACAGGAAAGCATCGGTAAAGAGCAGCTCCAGCATCGGCTCTGGCACCGTGCCTGAGGTGATCTCTGCGTAGTGATAGCGATCGAGGGGCAGGCCATGCTCGCTGGAGCGTGCAATTTCTTTCGCCAGATCGGTGCGCAGGGCGGCGAGCGGCCCATCGGCGAACCAGAGGAATTGATAGTGGTGCGCGCCGTAGACCGTGACAATTTCCGTCATGTTACGCAGTGGGCCCGCCTCACCGGCCCGGTACGCTTCGCTCAGGCGTTCGACCTCCATGCGCAGGGCATCAGCGCCCTGTGCAAATGCGGACTGTGCGCTGCCAATTAGGCACAGAGTGAGCAATAGGAGAGCGCTTGAAATGACCGGGAATCGTGTTCTCATGCGGTAACGTTACCACACTCCGACGCCGGGGCAGGGGCAAAGGACGCCGGGCAGGCGCGCAACCTGTAGCGGCGAGTGGGCCTGCACAGTTTCCTGTTCTCGGGCATTGCTCGCCGTTCAGCCCGGATGCCTCTGCACGACCCTGGTGTTGTCCGTGAGCCCTGATGCAGGGTAGAGCACAATGCTGTCACCGGCTTCAAGACCACCCAACACCTCAGCGATGATGCCATTATTGCGGCCGATAGTGACCGGCGTCAGTCGCGTTTTGCCATTGCTGACCTTGAAAACGGCCCAGTCCGAAGCGCTGCGGAACAGCGCACTCGCTGGCACGGTCAACGCCGAGTTGTCCTCCCAGATGGTGATGCGCACCTCCACACGGTAGCCGTGCCCAAGGGCTTGTCGCGCTTCAGCCGGGTCCGTGAAGCGAATGATGGTGTTGACACGTTGCTCTTCCACGCCGAGTGCGGAGAACTTGGTGAAACCCAGAGGATCGACACGGTCGACCACCCCGTTCAGCGTTGTTGGCCCACCCCAGTCCTCAAGGATGACGCGGTCTCCGGGTGATACTTTCACGGCATCTGTAGACAGCAATTCAACAACCACCTCAAGATCGTTCTCAATATTGCCTATTTCCAGAATGGCAGTGCCCGCGGGCAGGGTGGTTTCGCTTTCCTGCAACACGCGCAATACACGGCCGGTTGCCGGCGCATACAGCGGAATGGTCTCGTGCGCTGTCGCCACCGCGTTCTGCGGAGCGCCATTGTCGTGAAAGCTGATGAGGCTTGCGCGCGCGTTGGCAAGCTGAGCCTCGCGCATTGCAATGGTGGCTTCAGCTGTGCCCAGCTGCGCCTCGGCGGTGCGCGCCTCGCGCACGGCGCGATCCAGTTCGGCTTCACTCACCATGGCCTCGCCGCGTAAACGCCGAATGCGCTGCAGACCGGTTTTGGCGAGGTCGCTGTCGGCAACCGCCTTGTTCAATTCGGCGCGCGCAAGCCGCAATGCCGCCTCCGCTGCGGTGACTTCGGTCCGTGCCTGTTCTCGCGTGCGGATATTGAGTGAGTCCGGGTTACTCGGCAGCATTTGCGCGACGACGGTCCGGTTGTGAACGACGGCATCCCCCGGCAGTACTTCCACACGTTGCAGGCGGCCGGTCAGCGGCGTTGAGAGTATGTAGGCATCGTGTACTCGGGTACGGCCTTCCTCATTGATCGTCACCCGCATGGTGCCTCGCGTGACTTCACCCATATCCACCATGGTGGGGCGTGGCCAGAACGCAAATCCCAGCGCCAGAATTACCACGGCGGCTGTTGTCAGGCTGATCACGGTTCTGGAGTGTTTTCTGGTCATGGGGCTACTCTCGTGCTTTGAGCGCGGATACGATGTCGCTGCCATCAATGTCCCTTTTTACCAGCCAGCCGGACAGGCTTGCCGCTGATAGAACGGCTAGCGCCGCGGCGCCATAGCCGGATGCGGGAACCTGTGCAGGGATCTGGTAGAGGTCAGTACTGAACCCGGCCGCGACGGCAAAAGAGAGGTAGTAGCCGAGCACAGACCCTACGGGCAGGGCAACCAATGTGACCACCGCAAGTTCGCCCAGGAGCACGAACGCGACCTCGCTGCGGGTGAATCCGATCACACTCAGACTGGCCAGATCTCGCGCACGCTCTGCGTACGCGATGCGCGCGGTATTGTAGACGATGCCAAAGGTGATGATGCCTGCAACGGTCAGCATGATATAGCGCATTGCACCTGCACCCATATCCATCTGCTCCTGTAGCGCGTTTCTTGCATCCTGCTTGAGGCTGACTCCTGCGACGGTGGGCATATCCTTGAGTGCACGGTACACCGTATTCTGCTGCGCGCTGTCGATGCGCAAGTAGGCACCGGACATGCGGTTTGGTTCTCCGAGGGCGCGGTTGAGTGAATCCAGATCCATATAGGCCGGCGCCCCGAGCAGGGTTTGTGCAATGCCGGCGACGGGAACCTCCAGGGTTGGTCGTCGGCCTTCACGTACCGCAATCGTCAGTACGTCACCGGCCCTGACGTTGAGAATGTTCGCCAGCGGCTCTGCCAGAATAACGCCACCGGGTTGCAAGTGAATCGTGTTCATTGCGCGGTCCACGGCTCGATAGAGCCTCGGATCGGGCGGCAAACCGCTGATGGCACCGAGGTGCCGTGCCCGACCATACTGTAAAACGGCAGATACATAACGTATGGGCTGCACATCTACCACGCCCGCGTTATTGCCTAGGTTGGCGACGTTCGTGGTGGACAGTGGCTCATTGAATGTGACGCTGACATCGCTCTGGTCTACCACATTGAAAGTCAAATCAATGGCCTGATTGAAACCACTCATGATACCTACCATGGCGACCGAAAGCCCCATGCCAGCGGCGATGCCGGCAACGGCGCCGGCCATGCGGCCAGGCTGCCGAGTCAGGCGTCGAACCACCATCCGGCTGGGCTGGTCAAGCGTGGATTGTATCGAGCGTGCCAGCTTACCGAGTGGCTTGTAATGAGGCGGGGCGGGAGGCTGCATGGCCGAGGCGGGTGTCAGGCTGAAAACGCGGCGCAGCACCAGCAAACCGCCGGCAGAGGCCGCGCCCACGCTCACGGTGAAGCCAGTGATGAATGATCCTGGCTCAAGCTGGAAAATCAGAAAGGGAAACTTGAAATACAGCAGGTAGACGTCAACCAGTGCCCGGCCAGCCAGAATGCCCAGCAGACAACCTACAATCGCGCCGCCCGCGGCGATCGCCAGTATCAGTTTGAAATAGTGTATGCCTGTTTCAAGGTTGGTATAGCCAAACGCTTTTATCAGGCCGATTTGACCGCGCTCAGCCTCTACCATGCGCGATACGACGATGTAGAGCAGGAACGCTGCGACCGCAAGAAAAATAGGAGGAACCGCGGCCTCTGTAGCTCGCAGGCCCGCTATTTCTTCAGTGACAAAGCGGTTGGATGTGTGGTCTTCCAGACTGTAGGCACCGAATCCCCCATAGGGATCAAGCAGGCGATCCACAGCATCAATGACTCGCCTGGTTTGACCGTCGCGTCCTATGGACAGCAGTGCTTCGTTAAAAGCGCCATCCAGGTCGTACGCTGCCGCGAGGGATTGCGTGCTCATCCAGATCACAGCATAGCGCGCATCATCGGACATCAGCTCGCCGGGCGCGGTGGTGTACAGGAACTCCGGGGCTTGCGCCAGACCCACGATACGCAGCGTGTGTCGCGCCCCATTCATTGTCACGTCAAGGGCTTCGCCCGGCTGCAGCCCGTGCGCGTCGGCGAAGCCCTTGAGCAGCATCACCTCATCAAGGCGCTCTCTGGCTGGGGCGCGTCCGGCACTCAGGTAGAAGTCGTTCAGGCGGGGAGTGTGGAACTCCGGGATGGAGATAGCCTGTGCGCGCAACGGTATTTCCAGCCCGGGAAGGTCAATAAGCGCGTGCCCCGTAATACGCCCCTCTACAGTGCTTACGCCCGGAATGGCTGCCAGTTCCGCCAGCAGGTGTTGGGGCGCTCGTTTGACCGGGGCGAAGATGTCGGCGAGACGGTAGCGTTCGTAATAGGCACGGCGCGTTTCCTCCAGAGACGTAATCAGCCCCGACATCATCACCAGCAACAGCACACCCACAGCAATAACTGCGCCTATCGCCATCGCCTGCCCCTTGATGCGCCAGAGGTCCCTGAACAGCTTGCGATCCAGTGGACTCATGCGTGCGCTACCACTCAATGTCCTGCGGATCGCGCTTGTTGCTGTTGACGCGGACCTCCCGGATCTGGCCGTCAGCGAAATAGATGACCCGGTCGGCCATGGCAGCGGTGGCCGCGGCATGTGTCACAATCAATACGGTCGCACCCAGTGCCTCATTGACATTTTTAAGGACCTGCAGCACGGCGCGACCTGTGGTGCTGTCCAGGGCACCGGTGGGCTCATCGCAGAACAGCACATTGGGTTGCTTGGCCACTGCGCGCGCGATGGCTACGCGCTGTTGTTCACCTCCGGAGAGCTGGCTCGGGAAACTGTCACCGCGCTTGCCCAGCCCCACCAGTTCCAGGGCGTCGGCGGGATTCATCGGGCTGGCAGCGATTTCCGTCACCAGTTCGATGTTTTCGTAAGCCGTCAGGCTGGGCATGAGGTTGTAGAACTGAAACACGAAGCCCACATGGTCGCGACGATAGCGGGTGAGCTGTGCATCGGTCATCGTTGAGAGGTTCTGCTCCTGAAACATGACGTCGCCCTCGCTTGCCCGGTCAAGGCCACCGAGAATGTTCAGTAGCGTGGACTTGCCACTGCCGGAAGGACCCAGCAGTACGACCAGTTCGCCGGTCGGAATCTGTACATCAACGCCGCGCAGGGCGTGCACCTGGGCCGCTCCCTCGCCATACACTTTTGTCAGCGCTCGGGTAGTGAAAGCCTTTAGCGGCCCATTGTTACCTGTTTGGCACATGGCGTTCGGTTCTGGGGTCTGGGGTTTGGGAAAGCACGGTGGTTTGTTTGCTAGCCCGTCACGGGGCGCTGAGAAACATGGTAGCCCGAAACACGTGAATGCACTAATGCTGTACCAGGGAAGAACTGGCAGGAGCTTCTCCAGCCCCGCAGTCAGCGCATGCGAGGATCAATCCACCGTGTTGCGTTGCTGCTGGTGCACAAAATTTCGCTTGGATAGCAGTGACGCAACAATGACGCCCAGCGTGACGATGGCAATCATGAGCGTGGAGAGCGCGTTGATCTCCGGGCTGACGCCGAGGCGCACCGCGGAGAAAATCTTGATGGGTAGCGTGGTCGCGGATGGACCGGTAGTGAACGATGCGATCACCAGGTCGTCCAGCGACAGGGTGAAGGCCAGCAACCATCCCGAGATCACTGCGGGCGCAATAATGGGTAAGGTGACGAGCCGGAACGCGCTCCAGGGTGAGCAGCCGAGGTCCAGCGCGGCCTCTTCCAGTGAGCGGTCAAAGGTCACCAGGCGGGAAGAGACGACTACCGACACATAGCACATGGAAAATGTGGTGTGGGCGAGCACAATCGTCAGTACGCCGCGTTCCAGCCCAATACCGATAAACAGTAACAACAGCGACAGGCCTGTGATTACCTCTGGCATCACCAAAGGCGCGTAAATCATGCCGGAAAAAAGGGTTCTACCCAGAAAGCGTCCGCCCCGTACCAAGGCGTATGCCGCCAGTGTTCCGAGTACAGTGGCAAGGGTGGAAGAGAAGACGGCGACTTTGAACGTTACCCACGCGGCATCCAGAAATGCCTGGTTGTTCAGCAGCTCTCCATACCATTTGGTAGAGAAGCCGGTCCACACGGTGACCAGGCGGCTCTCATTGAAGCTGTACACCACCAGTATGACCATGGGTAAGTAGAGAAAGGCGAAGCCCAGGGTCAATGAGGTGATGTTGAACCCGCTCAGGCGCATCAGCTCTCTGCCTCCTGTTGTTTCTGCTGGTTTTGCTGAAAGAGCACAATCGGAATGATCAGGATCAGCACAAGCACCACAGCAACGGCGGAAGCCACTGGCCAGTCGCGGTTATTGAAGAACTCTTCCCACAACACCTTGCCGATCATCAATGTGCCTGAGCCACCCAGCAGTGAAGGGATCACAAATTCACCCAGCGTGGGAATGAACACCAGGAAGCAGCCGGCAACAATGCCATTGCGTGACAAGGGCACGGTAACCAGCCAGAACGCTTTGGCGCGGGAACAGCCAAGGTCCTCGGCGGCCTCTATCAGCGAATTGTCGAGTCGGTGCAGGGCGGCGTAAATGGGCAGAATCATGAACGGGATATAGGTGTAGACAATACCGATATACACGGCAATTTTCGTATTAAGGATAATCAGCGGTTCGCTGATCACGCCCAGGCCCAACAGCAATTGGTTCAGGTAGCCTTCCTGGCTGAGAATACCCATCCAGGAATACACCCTGATCAGGAAACTGGTCCAGAAGGGCAGAATCACCAACATCATGAGGGTGGCGCGCCATTGCTCCGGCGCGCGCGCCATGGCGTAGGCAATGGGATAGCCAATCAGCAGCGTCAGCAGAGTGGATGTAGCGGCAATCTTCAGGCTGGAGAGATACGCTTTCCAGTACAGGTCATCTGTAGTGAGAAACGTGAAATTCTCAAAGTCCAGTTGCGACAGGAAAGCACCTATCCCTTCATTCCAGCTGAACTGGGGCAGGTAGGGTGGACGTGCCATGGCCACGTCGGAAAGCGATATCTTGAGGACAATGGCAAAAGGTACGAGGAACAGGCCGAGGAGCCACAGGTAGGGGATAAGGGCGACAACGACTCTCTTCATCACGCTTCCAGTAACACGCCTGCATTGGCCGCCCAGGACAGCCAGACCTGGTCATCCCAGGTAAATCCCCGGTTTTCGATACGTCGTGTATTGGCGGCTTGCGCTTTGAGCATACGCCTCCCGGCCACCTCAACATGATAGGTACTGATATTGCCCAGATAGGCGATATCATGAACCCTGCCCTGAATGGCGTTCTCCGCACCCGCAGGAGGCTCAGCTGAAATATGCATCTTCTCGGGCCGGATGGCCAGAAAGACCTTCTGGGCGGTAGCGAAGGGCTGCTCTGATGACGCGACAAGCGGCGCAGAACTCTCGGCCCAGTGCAGCTTGTAACAGGTGGGGCCGCAGGGGTGGACGGCACCTTCAATGATGTTCACATCCCCGATGAAGTCAGCGACGTAAACGCAATTGGGTGCCTCGTAAATTGCCGAAGGGGTCGCCACTTGAATCAGCTCGCCTTCGTCCATTACTGCAACGCGGCTCGCCACCGTCATGGCTTCCTCCTGGTCATGAGTGACGATGACGAAAGTTGTGCCGGTTTTTTCCTGAATATCCATCAGCTCGAACTGGGTATCCTGGCGCAGTTTTTTGTCCAGCGCCCCCATCGGTTCATCGAGCAGTAGCAGTCTGGGCGCTTTCGCCAAACTTCTGGCCAGCGCCACACGCTGACGCTGGCCACCCGAAATCTGGTGCGGTTTGCGCCGCGCGAAGCGTTCCAGTCTGGTGAGTTTGAGCATTTCCTCCACACGCGCGCGAAGTGCGTCCTTCGGCATCGCCGCGCGCCGCAGGCCAAAGGCAATGTTGTCCCACACGTTGAGGTGCGGAAACAGAGCGTAGGACTGGAACATCATATTCACGGCGCGCTTGTTGGGAGGGACTGGCACAATATCCTGCCCCGCCAGTTCTATCTGCCCGGAGCTGGGGTATTCAAACCCCGCGAGCATGCGCATCATCGTGGTCTTACCGCAGCCGGAAGGGCCCAGCAGCGCGAAAAACTCGTGTTCGTAAATGTCGAGCGTCAGGTTGCGTACGGCTGTGAAATCGCCGAATTGCTTGGTGACGTTGCTGAACCGGATCAGAGGTTTCGCAGTTGGATCGTCCCAGGGTGCAAAAACGGTTTGTGGCACGGTGCCCTCGTCAGCGAATGGCAAAAGCCGGCGCGTTGCCACGTGCCGGCGTGCAGGGCCTGATCAAGTACCCGACTTGACCCGGGTCCACAGGCGCGTGACCGTCCGCTGTACCTTGGCAGGGTAGGGCGTCGTGATATAGAGATTCTCCAGCGTCGCGGCATCCGGGTATATAGCGGTATCGTCTATCACGTCGGGCACCAGGAACGCCTGGCTGGCGAGATTGCCGTTGGCATAGAACACGTAGTTCGAAGCCTGCGCCATGTTCTCTGCGTCCATGATGAAGTTGAGGAATGTGTGCGCGCCCTCCGGGTTGGGGGCGTCCACGGGAATCGCCATCTGGTCGAACCACATCAAGGCGCCTTCGCTGGGGGCGTGATAGACGATCTCTACGCCGGCATCAGCTTCTGCGGCACGGTCGCGAGCCTGGAGAATGTCGCCGGACCAGCCAAAGGCAACGCAGATGTCGCCGTTGGCGAGTGCATTGATATATTCGGAACTGTGGAATTTCTGCACATGGGGCCGAACCGCCATCAGCAGTGGTTCGACCTTGGCGATCACTTCCGGGTCATGGCTATCCGGGTCCTCGCCGATATAGGCGAGCGCAGCGGGAATCACCTCGGCGGGCGCATCCAGAAAGTGCACGCCACAGGAGGCGAGTCGCGCCATGTTTTCCGGCTTGAAAATGAGATCCAGGGAGTTGATGGGGGCGTCCTCACCCAGTACCTCCGCAACCCTTTTCACATTCACTCCCAGGCCTGTGGTTCCCCACATGTAATTCACAGAGTATTCGTTACCGGGGTCGTAGCGTGCCGTGCGCTTTTCGATAACGTCCCACAGGTTCGCGCTGTTGGTCAGTTTTGTCGGGTCCAGTTTCTGGAAGGCGCCTACGGCAATCTGGCGTTGCAGAAATGTACCCGACGGTACGACCACGTCGTATCCCGATCCGCCCGCCAACATTTTGGTTTCCAGCACTTCGTTGGAGTCGAAGACATCGTAGATGAGTTTCAGCCCGGTCTCTTCCTCGAACTTGGCCAAGAGCTCCTCGTCAATGTAGTCGGACCAGTTGTAAACACGAACCTCGTCGGCTGCTGTGACTGCTGTCGCAAGGGCGAACAGGCAGGCGGCGCCCAGTATCTTGCCTTTCATGTTTGATGCTCCGGAAGGTGGGATCGCCCGAGTATCTACCGGTCTTTGCGATTTGATCAAGTGTTTCCGCTGTTCCAGAGTTTGTTTTATTTCTGCTTCGCTCCATTGCCGGCCACACGAGGAAACGAAACAGTCGGGTCGCGCACCATGCCTGTGCACACGCTACGGCGCGCCGCACGAATTTGATGCGTTGAATCAGTGCCGATCGAGAGCAGGCTGCGGGTGAAAACAAGGTGGAGCGTGGTCAACCTCTGCATTTTCAGGGCTTCTGGCGTGTTTTTCGGTAGATTGGCATAAAACTCGCAATGTATTTTCCACGGGTCGGGCTTCGCAGGCTGATGCCCGACGACCGCGAGTTCCGGGACGACCCGGACGGCCCACCCGCCGCTGACCGTGTCTGGACGACCAGATGATTTCTGTGGACAGGCGAGGTTGTCTCTATGTCAGTGACACCGAACACCCATCAAGCATTCCAGTCGCTACCGGTCGTGAACATCGCGGGCTTGAGCTCTGCCAGCGTAAACAGCCGCATGCGAGCAGCACAGGAACTCGGAAATGCCGCGCGCGCTGCCGGCTTTCTGTACATAACGGGCCACGGAATCGCTCCTGAGATCATTCAGCGTTTCCGCCAGCGCGCGGCCGAGTTCTTCGCCCAGAGCCAGGCCGTCAAGATGGCGAGTTATATCGGACATTCCCGCAATCACAGCGGCTATGTACCTGAGGGTGAAGAACAGCTCTATGGCACCGCGTTGCCAGATCGCAAGGAAGCCTACGATCTGAACTACGATATGCTCGAACCCGCTCATGAGCGCCCGATGCTGGGACCAAACCAGTGGCCAGATATGCCCGGTTTCAAGCCTGACGTGCAGGCTTATTACAACGCGGCCTTTGCACTGGGAAAGCGCCTTTTTCGCGGGTTTGCTTTGGCTCTTGGGCTGCCGGAAGACCGCTTTACCCGCCTCGTCACGAGGCCACCTACACAACTGCGCCTCATTCATTATCCCCATGATCCATGCCCGGACGCTGCAGCGGCTGGCATCGGCGCCCATACAGACTACGAGTGTTTCACGATTCTGTTGCCGACGGCGCCGGGTCTGGAAGTCATGAACGGCGCGGGGCAATGGATCGACGTGCCGCTGCTTGAGAATGCATTCGTCATCAACATAGGCGATATGTTGGAAATACTCAGCAATGGCGAGTTGATCGCCACTGCACACCGGGTGCGGAAGGTGGCTGAAGAGCGCTATGCGTTCCCGATGTTCTGCAACGTCGATTACGACGTGGAGATCAGGCCCCTGCCGGAGCTGTTGCATGCAGGAAGTCCTCCGCGCTACGCGCCGCAAATTTGCGGTGAACACCTGTTTGCACAAACTGCACAGACCTTCGCCTACTTGAAGCGGCGTCTCGAGACCGGCGAGCTTGTGCTGCCCAAAGGCAGCCTCGGCCTGTCCAGCTTTGGTCCCAAAGTGCGAGCGCAACCATGACACTGGCAGAGTTGCTTGAGAAATACCCACGGGAGCCCTCCAGCGGCGTACCGGACTGGATGCTGGGCTGTTTTCGCCGACGTTGCATAAGCTTTGCCAACGGCGAGTCGGACGAGCAGACCATCGTGTACTGGTTCCAGAGTCGGAATTTCACCATCGACCTGCGTCTGCCGCGGTTGCAGGAGCAGGTGCGTGCCGCACCGCTGGGGCAATACAGCGAACGCGAAGTTGCGGCTCGAGCGAACTACGAGGGCTGGCTGGCACCGTGTGTATGGAGCGGTGAAGAGATGGAATGGCATCCCGGCGAGTCATTGCAGGTGACCGACCGGTGGCCCGAACCTGCTGAACTCAAGAGGATCGGCAACTGCATGATCGAGTTTGCCCCCAGTGGTGCCTATGTCGAGGATTGGCGGCTGCAGCCGTCGGCACCCGGGCCATTTCTGGGCTTGCAGCTTTTGCAGGAGTACGACGAGGGTATCGGTCGGTGGTCAACCCGTGGCGGCGGATTGATCATATGCGGCGACCATGCGGCACAGGTGTTGGGTCGGCCAGCCAGCATTCCCGCAGGCGCGGCAACCTTGCAGGAACGTGCGGTAGGCGCGCTGGGTGATACGCAGACGTTGCGCGCGCTACTCGATTTCGAGACCTCGGTTGCTGTCGGTTCTGTCGCCGGTGGGTACACGGTGGTTCACAGCACCTGCCCCGAGCGCAGAGGGCAACCACTCCTCGAGTCAGGCACGTTTGCCTGGGCGCAGGACAGCGAAGAGCTTGAGCATGAGTTTTACCACGATGGACGGCGGTGCCTGCGACGCTACGCGGTTGATGTGATTGACCCACAGCGGAGCTTTTCCGTCAAGACCGCGGCCAATCCCGCATCCGATAACTGGTTTGCGCGCGAGTCAGCCACACTCCGGCGCTATGCTGAGGTTCTTGTATGACCCGCTACAGGGCACGCGCTGCCGGTTTTCTGCCGTTGGCACTGGCAGGCGACAGGCTCCCTGAACGCTGGAGAGGCACCCATGCAATGCTGGTGCCGGCGGGCCCGGAGTGGGTGGCGCTGGACTATGCCGCGGTCATGGCCAGCCGAGGTCAGATCCAGCATCTTTTTGGCCCCGCAGACAGCTGGCCGGCAGAGACCATGAGCCTGGAAGAGGATCGTGCCGACCTGATCTGGCATGAGCAGGAATTTGTGACGCAGCGCTCGTTTGCTTATCACCTTCTCACCCACGATGGCAGCGACTGCCTGGGCTGCCTGTATCTGTACCCCACGGCGAGCCAGGATCACGATGCAGAAGCCTACCTCTGGACACACGCCACCCTGCCTGCAGATGAGGCCTCCCGGATTGAGGATGAGGTGGTTGCCTGGGTAGACCGGGATTGGCCGTTTCGTGCGGTGGCGTGGCCCGGGAGGTTCATCGCGTTTGATGCCTGGGCAGAGGCCGGCATACCCAATTACTACGCGAGCACCCGTATGGCGGCAGTTCCGCCTGTCAGCGGCGCTTGATTCTTGTTGTACACATCCCCTCGAGGAGATCGACCATGAAACGAATCTATCGCTCAATCGCAGTACCGCTGTTAACAGCCACGCTCTGCTTCTCGGCAGGATGGGCACAAGCCGAGGAGCGGCGCACACAGTTTTCCCTCGCCTGGTCCATCTACGTAGGGTTCATGCCCTGGGCCTATATGGACGAGGCTGGCATCATGGACAAGTGGGCAAAGAAGTACGGTATTGAAGTGGATCTCGTGCAGATCAACGACTATATCGAGGCTATCAACATGTACACGGTGGGTGAGTTCGACGGCGCAACCATGACCAACATGGATATGCTGACAATCCCTTCCGCTTCCGGTGTTGACACCACGGCGCTGATTACCGGCGATTTTTCCAACGGCAATGATGCGGTTGTGCTGAAGGGCCGCGACAGCATGCAGGACATCAAGGGTATGGAGGTTTATTTACTGGAACTCTCCGTATCCCACTACGCCCTCGCTCGCGCACTGGAGATGGCTGGTCTCAGCGAGCGCGACGTCACGCTGATCAATACATCGGACGCCGATATCGCCACCACGTTCAAGAACAGCGAGGTGCAGGCTGTCACCCTCTGGAACCCGCAGCTACAAATGGCCATGCAGGAACCCAATGCGGTAAAGGTGTTTGATTCCAGCCAGATTCCCGGTGAGATTCTTGACGTGATGGGCGTCAATTCGGCAACGCTGAAGAAATACCCCGAACTCGGTAAGGCGGTAACCGGCGCGTGGTTCGAGACGGTGGGCATCATGCTGGGTGACACACCACAGGCAATCGAAGCGAAAACCTATATGGGTGAGAATTCGGGCACGGACCTCGGAGGGTATGAAATGCAGTTGGCCGCCACCCACATGTTCAAGACGCCGCAGGACAAGCTGGACTACCTGACCACGACGCGCGTGCGTGAGACCATGGACTTCGTGACGCAGTTCACCTTCAAGCACGGTTTGCTGGGTGCGGGCGCGGCGTCCCCCGATGTGATTGGCATTGAATTGCCGGACGGTTCTATCTGGGGCAACGAGGCCAACGTGAAGATGCGTTTTGACCACCAGTTTGTACGCATGGCGGCGGAAGGTACGCTGTAGAGTCTTACGCACCAGTGCCGGCTACACGGTCGGCGCTGGTTCCTCGCTGCGCGATCCCTCCAGCATGGCGGCTACCAGCACCATGACGCCACCAACGATTTCAAACAACTGTAGTTGTGTTTGCATGATGATTGCAGTGGATGCCACCGCGACCACGAGCTCGGCAACGATGATAATGGAAGATCGCCCGGCATCCATTTGAGTGACACCCCACTGAGTCCCGGCGGTAATCAACGTCAGCCAGAGGCCTCCATAGACCACCGCCCAGACCGCTGCCTGGGGGGAGGGCAGGCTGGCCGCGGACACAACAAACAGGGAAGAAATGCCGATCATGGCGGTACAGCCGATGAACATGGCGGCTACCTTGCTCATCACCGGTATGTCCTGGGTGAAGCGAAACAGGATGTTGGTGGCGGCAAGCCCCATGCCGGAGCCCAGTGCGAGCAGGTCGATCCAGGTGATGCCTGTCCATGAGGTATGCGCGACATCCAGTATGATGAATGCGCCGGACAAACACAGCACAACGGCGAGCAGGCGCACGGCATCCACTCGCTCACCGAGGAACAGACGTCCACCCAGTACACTCCATACCGGTAACAGGTAGAAGAGAATCATCACGCGGATAACGTCGCCGTGATAGATGGCTGTCTGGAACGAGGCATTGGCAAAGCCGCCGGCCAGTGCAACCAGTGCCATCAGTTGCAACTTGTGTTGCCATTGGCGGCGTTGCCGATAGAGCCATGGCAGCAACAGCAGGGCACCCGCACCGAATGCGATGAACACCAGGTGCAAGCCGTCCAGGCCCTGGTCGCTGAGCGCCTTGATTGGCAGCCATGTCAGGCCCCACCCAGCTGAACTGAGGAAAAGCACCAGTGCGGCAAATCGCGTATTCATGCAGAGATCGTTACCGAAGTCATGGAAAAGAAGCAGGCCTGAGCGCTCAACGGAACAATCTCGTCCACAGAGCCTGCAAGGGGGTGATCGTCGCCACCAGCAAGGCGCCGGCAAGCAGGCCAAAGCAACCGTCAGCCAAGGTGTTTACAAGCACCTGAGCAACACCGGTAAAGCCCTCTGTGCAGGCCATGATGGCGGCGTGCACCGGCGGCAGCCCGTGCGTGAGAATGCCGCCGCCAACCAGGAACATGGCGATGGTGCCGAGTACCGAGAGTGTGCGCATCAGGTGCGGTGCAAGCCAGAGAATGCCGTGGCCGGTTTTTTGCGCCAGCGCGCTCTCGCGTCCACTTAAATACAGGCCGCCGTCATCCAGTTTGACGATGCCGGCTACAAGCCCGTATACGCCAACCGTTATCATGATGGCGACGACAGAGAGCACCAGGAATTGCATGCCGATGGCCTCGGCAGCGACCGTTCCCAGGGTAATCGCAATGATTTCCGCGGACAGAATGAAGTCGGTGCGAATCGCGCCTTTGATCTTCTTTTGCTCAACCGCGCGCAAGTCTACCTGCGGATCTTTCAGGGCGGCGCGCAGGGCTTGCGCGTGCGCCTCTTGCTCATTGCGGTGCAGAAAGCGGTGCGCGATTTTTTCGAAGCCCTCGAAACAGAGGAATGCACCGCCCAGCATCAGCAGCGGCGTAATCAGCCACGGCGCGAAAAAACTGATTGCCACTGCTGCAGGCACGAGAATGGCTTTGTTCACCAGTGACCCCTTGGCCACGGCCCATACCACGGGCAATTCACGTGCGGGCCGAACACCGGCCACCTGTTGCGCATTCAGCGCGAGGTCATCTCCCAGCACCCCGGCGGTTTTTTTGGTCGCCGTTTTGGTCATCAGGGAAACATCGTCCAGGATCGTGGCGATGTCATCGATCAGCGCGAGCAGACTGCTTCCGGCCATGGTGCACGGCCTCCCCGGCCCAACGATAAGATCAGGTGCCCAGTCTAGCGGAAATCGCTACCTGCAGAAATGCATCAGTGTTGTGAAAGTGGCCGGCCTAGCGATTCCCGGAGAGGATTTCACGCCCCTTAAGCCAGACCCTGAGCTCTGCCTCTGGCATCGGGCGTGCATATAAATACCCCTGCACAATATCGCAGCCGAGCGCACGCAGCATCTCAAGTGTCGCTTCGTCTTCCACGCCTTCCGCAACCACATCGAGGCCGAAGAGGTGACCAATATCAATAATAATCCTGACCAGGTTCTGATCCTGGGTGTCTTCCAGCAGGCGTATAACAAAAGAGCGGTCAATCTTGATTTCGGTCGCCGGAATCTCCTTGAAATACGATAGCGATGAAAAGCCGGTGCCGAAGTCGTCAATCGACAGCCCGAGGCCGAGTTCCCGCAGCTGTGCGAGGTTATCGAACCCGGCTTCCTTGTCCTCGATCACGGCGCCCTCGGTGATTTCCACCGTGATCGTGGCAGGATCCGCCCCCCAGATGGCGAGTGCACTCTGCATCATGTTGGGCAGGTCGGGGTTGCTGACCAGGTCCGCGGACAGGTTGATGGCCAGTGGTAGCGAAAAGGCATCCCGCCACTCACGTTGGTAACGCAGGGCGCGGTTCACAACCCAACGGGTCAGTTCGTAGCTGCGCCCGGATGCATAGGCCAGCGCGACCAGTTCCTCCGGCGGCACGAAACCGTGGTCGGGAAGCTGCCAGCGGATCAGTGCCTCGGCGCCGAAGACCTTGCCGCTGCGCAGGTCTATCTTGGGCTGGAAATGCAATTCAAAGGCGTTGTCGTAGAGAGCCTCTGCAAAGCGTTGCTCCAGGGGCATGCTTGTCTGGTTTGCGATGGGCTCCTGAATCGCTTCGTCAATTTGCAGCAACTTGCCCTGACGTGTCTGTACCAGGCTGCTCTCGGCACGCGCCAGCATGGCGAGCGCACCTTGTGCTGTCGCTCGGGTAACCGCGAGGCCCAGGCGCAATTCTACCGGCAGGATGTCGTCGTCGATATTGAGCGACTCCTCAAGCGTGCGCTGCACACGGTTGACCGCCAGGGCGATAAAGGCCGGGTTTGCGAGTCGGGGCAGCAAAAAGGCGTACGTCTTGTTGGATATCCGGTAGACGTTGTCGGGCAGTTTGCTGAGGTCCTGCAACTGTGCGTAGGCCTCCTGCAGGAGGTGGTCGCCGATTTCATAGCCGTGACGGTGGTTGATGACGCGCAGGTTGCTCAGGTCCACGAGCAGCAGCCCGGCGTGTTCCCCGTGCTCACCGGACAGCGCAATCGCCGCGTCCAGTGCGGCGATGAACACGTGCCTCTCAACGACCGGTGGCGTAGTTGTCACAACAGGCCCGCTAGAGGTGAATACTGTTCATGTCGATGCCATAGGCGCCAGGCTCCAGGCTGTTGACAATATCCAGGGGTTGCCCGCTGCTATCTTCCGTTTCATGCAGCAGGTCCACCATGCGTATGCTGTTCAGGGGTTGCTTGTCGGCATCCAGCACCACCATGATGCGGGGGCGCAAGCGGCGCGTGCGGTACTCAGCGACCACGACAGCCACTTCACCGGAGGACAGCTCGATAAGTGTGCCTGCGGGGTAGATGCCAACCGCCTGGATAAACTCTTCAACCAGTTCTGCCTGGAAATCGATGTCCTTCACGTCGTACAGCATCTTGATGGCGGCGGAAGGGGACGTTGCGCGGGCGTAGCTGCGATGACTGGTGATCGCATCGTAGCAATCCACGATGCCTGCGATGCGGGCGAATATCGGAATGTCGTCGCCGGCAAGGCCCTGCGGATAGCCGGAACCGTTGTGGCGTTCATGGTGATGCGCCACCATGGCCAACACGTCGGTATTCATGAGGCCGGTTTCGGCCATCATATCCACGCCATGGCGCACGTGCTCGCGCAGCGCGTTGAGCTCCTCGGTGCTCAGTGCGTGGTCGCTGTGCAACAGCGCCGGGTCTACACGCAGTTTGCCCACGTCGAACAGCAGGCCGCCTATCGCCAGCGAGCGCAGGTCGGAACGTGGCAGGCCCAACTGGCGACCCAGCGCCACGCCCCAGATGGACGCGCCGAGAGAGTGCTGGTAGGTGTACTTGTCCTGTTCTTTGAGGCGGGCCAGCCAGATGCAGGCGTCCGGATTGCGCGAAATACTGTCGATCATCGGCTCAACGGAGCGCTTCACGCGCACCACATCCACTGCGGCACCGTCACGCGCGTTCTGGAATACCTCCTCCAGCCCCTGCGAAAGCTGCTGTACGGCGTCTTCCGCGCGCGGGTATTCCTCTGCCCACTCGGCGCTATCGGTGTAGTTGACCAGGCGCCGCGTGGGAAACATGGCCTCCCGCGAGAGCCGTGGCCGCTGCACGCGCCGTTTGCGCTGCAGGGCGTAATCGACGTGTCGGCTTTTTTCGATGTCGACGAACACGTACTGACAGTGGCGTCGCAGCCCACGAATGTCCTCTTCCGAGGTGATGCGAAAGCCCTGCAGGATAAACGGGGTTTCCAGCCATGGCCGATCAAGGCCCGAGACGTACATGCCCGGCTTCAGGTCGGCAACCATTACTTTAACGACTTCTATCATTACATTCGCAGATTAATCGGGTTGATTTTTATCCTAGTACGGCGCCGTTTCCGTTTCTACGCGCACGATGCCGGAAGCTCCCCGTAGTTTAGCCTGCCATCCCCCCATGGTGGTGCAGTGGTTCACCTATCGGTCCGATCATGGCGCTTGGGCGCCCTCGCCGCAAGTCGACTTCCGTCGGCGAATTTCATTTCTTGATGCGTTGCTACATCACCAGCAGTGTTGCGAGAAACAGCATCAGGCCCATGCCGAGTACGTCGGTAAAGGTGGTGAGAAAAATGCTGCTGGCCATCGCCGGGTCGGCGCCGAAGCGGCGCAGGGTGAGCGGCACGACAACCCCGAAAATACCGCTGCCGACGCAGGCGCCCACCATGGCCACAAGGATGACCAGTGCCAGCACGGCGGGGTGTTCGGTGCCGGTGCTGGCGGCGTAGACCCACATGGCAGCGGCCGCGACTACGCCTACGCACAGTCCGTTGAGCGCTCCGAGGGTAATTTCCTTGCGCAGCAGGTTGCGCACGGGATAGTCGGCAAGCTCCCCCAGGGTGAGGCCGCGCAGGGTGATCGCCAGCGCCTGGCAACCGGTATTGCCGCTCTGGCCCGCCAGCACGGGCAGGAAGGCTGCCAGCGCAACAATACGCGTAATGGTGTCCTCGAACATGCCGACAACGAATGCGGCCGCAAATGCGGTCAGCAGGTTCACCTGCAGCCAGGGGTGGCGCATTTTGAATGCCTGCCATATCGGGGTATGGGTGCGTTCCTCCCTGTCCACACCGACCATGCTGCCGGTCTGCGCGCTGATTTCCGTGGCCAGGTGTTCAAACAGCCGCCAGCCCATGACCAGGCCGAGCAAAACGCCTTCGTCCGACACCACCGGGTACAGGCGGTGGCGTCGGTCAAGTGCAGACTGCATGGCTTCGCTCATATCGGTATGCGGGCGGAACGCAAACGGTGCTGCGGTCATGACCTCTTCCAGCCTCTGGCCTGGCCGCGACAGCAGCAGGTCGCGCATGGCCACTACGCCGGTCAAACGATGTTCGCCGTCGACAACGTACAGGTAGGTAATGCCACCTTCAGGCAGTGCGTGCACCAGATAGTCGAGTGCTCCGGCTACAGTTGTCTCCGGGCTGAGATAGCCAACGGCAGGCTCCATCAGCATCTCTACGGTGCCCTGAAGGCTGGCGGCCAGCGCCCGCGTTTCCGTTGCGGGGGCCGGGCCGGCAGGTTCACTGTGCGCAGTCCCTGGCGTCGTTCCGTCATCGTTCATGTCAGGCAGCCTCGCGGGTACGTGTTGAGTAGCGGGTTCTCGGGGTCAGGCAGAGTGTAAGCGTTTTTTCGCCGCTGTGTATGCACAGGCTCGCGGGTACACAGCGGGTCGCACAGCTGCACAACGAAAAACCCCCGCAGCGAGCGGGGGTTCATAGGCAGCGCAAAGGCTGCGGAGGCGCGGTGTGCGGGCCG
>TARA_R110001599_G_scaffold11830_7_pt1 | contig 23011 bp, 21 predicted proteins | sample TARA_R110001599 | Tara Oceans TARA_R110001599 (sample SAMEA4398360) | marine metagenome | biome: Polar Biome; feature: [MES] marine water layer (ENVO:01000295) within the mesopelagic zone...; material: water (ENVO:00002006), including particulate matter (ENVO:01000060) such as......
GCAATACCATTTGGTTAAACAGTTGGTCGGCAATCGCGGCGGGCTGACCGTGGTGGGTGATGACGACCAGTCTATTTACGCATGGCGTGGCGCCAAACCAGAAAATCTCGCCTTGCTTAGCAAAGACTATCCGCACTTAAAGCTGGTCAAGCTGGAGCAGAACTATCGCTCTACCGCACGCATTCTTAAAGCCGCCAATACCGTTATTGCCAATAACCCTCACGAAATGAATAAGGCGCTGTGGTCAGAGCTTGGCTATGGCGATCCGATTCGCATCATTCGCTGCCGCAATGACGATGCCGAATGCGAGCGAGTGGTCACCGAAATTCTCGATCACAAGCTTCGTACCCAGGGTCGTTTTGGTAACTACGCGGTGCTGTACCGGGGAAATCATCAGTCGCGCCTACTCGAGCTAAAGCTTCAGGTTCACCAGATACCGTATAAACTTAGCGGCGGCACCTCGTTTTTCAGTCGCAATGAGATTAAAGACATCATGGCCTATCTACGCCTGATCATTAATCCCGGCGACGACAATGCCTTTTTACGTATAGTAAATGTACCTCGTCGTAAAATAGGCACATCGACCTTAGAGAACCTCGGGCGCTACGCCACCGAGCGTGAAATTAGCATGTACGAGGCCTGCGACGAGTTCGGCTTAGCCCAAACCCTTCCCGCAGCCGCGCTATTGCGACTACGTGAATTCACCAGTTGGCTGAGCAATCTGCGCCGCAAATGTTATGAAGACGACCCCATCAGCAGTATTCGCCAGCTATGCAGTGATATTGACTACCTCGACTGGCTGATCCAAAACAGCTCCTCGGTAGCCATTGCTGAGCGCCGCATGGCAAACGTCCACATTCTCATCAATTCCTTGGAAAAATCCCTGAAGGACGATGAAAGCGAGAATGCCATTGAGGGCGCGATAACGCGCTTGGTCCTGCGGGATTTGATGGAACGCCAAGAAGACGAGAAAGAGAGCGATGATCAAGTGCAGCTAATGACCTTGCACGCTGCCAAAGGTTTGGAGTTTCCGCATGTGTTTATGATTGGCCTGGAAGAAGGCATTCTGCCTCACCAAAACAGCATTGACGACGGCATGGTCGAAGAAGAACGTCGCCTCTGCTATGTGGGTATTACCCGCGCTCAGCGTACCTTAACCATGAGTTACTGCGCCAAGCGTAAAAGCTTTGGCGAATTCACCAGCTGTGAACCCAGCCGCTTCCTCGCCGAGCTACCCCAAGAAGATGTGGAATGGGAAGGTCGCGGTGACGCCGACCCTGTACAAAATCAAAAGCGCGGCGGCGAAACATTGGCCAGCCTCAGAGATATGCTGGGTTAATATGCTTAGCAGACTCAGGCTCTACCGCCAAAAGGCGATATTACAAATCACCGGCTGGGTAAAAAGCGGGCCACGTAAGTAAGCGAGTACTTGCACCAATAAAACCGCCATCTATCGCGTAATTCAGTGCGCGCTCTAAATTAACAACGCCATTGCTCACCGGGTTAATACTCAAACTCACTGACAGCACGCTGGTTACCGCCAAAGCACCGCCTTGCGCCGTAAAGATTGGACCACCGCTGTCACCAGAAAGACCTGGGGTATCCGTCGCAATGTCATAGGCCCAGCCATCGGCCCGCACTGCTGTAATCTGACCTTCTTTGGCTTCCCTGCTGCGGATACCAAAATGAAGCGGAGACCGACCAAAGGCAAACACTCCGTCATCAACTGCCGCCACACCAGTGAAAAAGCTCGTCGGGCCACCAAATGCGATGGCCGCGGGGTGAACATTTGCAAAATCGTCAGGGTGAATTTTAACGAGGGCAAAATCATTATAGGTACAGATATCCGAGCCAGCGGTTTCGCCCATTTCCTGCATCGCTCGCCAGCTGGTATACACCAGCTCACCGGGCTGAGTCGCGTTCTCGATCGTGATTTCGTTAAAGCCAATAGCCAAATTATTGCTTTCACAGGGATCTACGCCAGAATTGGTATCCGAGCTAAAGCAGTGGGCGGCGACCCCGATATACACCGTCTGGGCGTTTGGGGAAAACAAAAAGTTACTGGTGCAACTGCTGCCATCAGCAACAATTTCAACACCGGGGCGAATTTGCGTGGCCGACGGCGTACCCTGATTTATCGGTAAAGACGCACTGGGTACTGTTGTTGTTCTATCCGAACTGCTACTTGTCGATGACGAGCCTCCACAAGCACTCAACATAAAAATTGCCGCCAATACTAGCCACTGTTTTATCATTTTCGTCCCCACGGAGGTATAAGCATGCTCAATACTACATCAGATATCACGGGAAACTACCCCTAACGACCTAATTTTGCTGCAATGAGTCCCGCGTCACTTAGGCTTCCACGATAAATACTTCAATTCGGTTTTAGCCAGAAAACCGCGCATTTTGACAAGGTATTTATCACAGGCAAAAAAAAGCCGCGCTATTGCGCGGCTCATTGGCAAGCATGGAGACTTACTTACTATGTTCAATCATGTAATCCACTGCGGCCATCACTTCTTCGTCCGAGCAGCTCATGCACAAGCCCTTCGCGGGCATCATGCCAATATTACTAAAGCCATTAATGGCGTGGCTGTATACCTGCTCAATGCCTTTTTCGGTGCGGGCAGCCCAGTCAGCTGCGTCGCCAAGCTTTGGCGCGCCACCGGCGCCACTGGCGTGACAACCTTGGCAGCTCGACTTATAAACGTCTTCGCCTGATTTTGGCGCGCCACCCGCTGAAGCCACTGCGGCACCACAGCTGCTATCGCCCTGCAAACAAACTTTGCCCGCTGGCTGAATACGGGATTCAACGTCACTGTACTGCTTATCGGTCAATGCCCAAGCAGAGACACACACCATGAACAAACCTACGACGGCCGCCAATCTCTTTAACATTACACTCTTCACCGTTTACGCCCTCTCGACATACAGGGCTGATCAGCCCGTAAATTTACTGGCGGCATTATAGCGGCATGACCGCGATTACTCCAACACTGGCGCATATCGGGCCGAACTAAGACAAAAATCCCCTACAACTCGCTAATATTGCACGATTGGCGCCTTATGTAGCCACTCGTCATTGTCCAATTGTGCCAACATCGCATGCGCGCAGTCAGCAAAACTAATAGCAGAGAAGCCATTGAAGCGATCAAACCCCAAGCGATATTGCCCTCGCATCGGCCCTCTGCGCATTTGCAGTGGCCGAACGCCAATGTGAACGATATCTGGATACGACTTAAGCAATTGATACTGATGCTCTTTATCTACATGGCGCAAGCTCAAAAAGATTTCGGCGAATTTGCGCACGAACTTCGCGCCAAGACCAATATTATCCTCCTCAACAAAGGTGCTACCGCCGCCACACCAAATGAATCGCGCAGCGCTATCACCGCGCAGGGTATCGAGAATGGTGCGCGTGACGTCAGTACAAAGGTCGTCTGGGGAACGTTTGTCTACGCCAATGGCGAATAACACCGCCTCGGTATTTGCGCCGATCGCCCGCCACACGTCTTCCGGGCACAATGCGTCGCCTTCAACAATATGCACTTGCTCACGTAATTCTGCTGGTAGTTTTTTGGCGGAGCGCACCAACACCGTCAACTCATGCCCCGCGCTTAATGCTTGCTGTAAACATTCACTGCCAAGCTGGCCTGTGGCGCCAAATAATGTGATTTTCATTGAGAGCAACTCTAATTTTATTATGTATACCTTAGATATTAGATCTAATTACAACGCCCATACAAAAAAGGGCGAGGTCTAAAACAAGACCTCGCCCTTTTCGCTAGCTATTTAAGCTTAGCCCATACGATGCAGGGCACAAACTTTATTACCCGAAGGGTCACGCAAATAAGCGAGGTACAGCTTACCTAAACCACCTTCACGTACACCCGGCGCGTCTTCGCAGCTAACGCCGCCATTGGCAACACCTGCGGCGTGCCATGCATCTGCCTGCGCAGGGTCCTTCGCCGCAAAACCGATTGTACTGCCGTTACCGTGGCATGCCGGATTGCCATCAATCGGCGGTGTGATTGCGAAAATCCCACTTTCGGTAAAGTAAAAACAGCGTCCCAGGTCATCGAACGTTCCCGGCTCATATCCGAGCGCACCCAATATGGCATCGTAAAATACCTTTGACGCTTGGATGTCATTTGCACCAACCATAATATGACTGAACATTTTTAATTATCCTTGTCTGAACAAAAGAGTTGTGTGGGCATACTACCCATATTTTTTTTCATTAACGCCATTATTTAGTAGGGGTTATGCAAACAGAGACTAAAGTAGTATCTCTGCTTCATCCCCGCTGGCCTCTAGCCAACTTTTGCGATCTGGTGCCCGTTTTTTCGACAAGAGCATATCCATTAAACCATCGGTTTCGTCGCCGTCTTCAATCGACAAGCGCACCAAACGACGGGTATTCGGATCCATAACCGTCTCCCGTAACTGCAGGGGGTTCATTTCACCCAAACCTTTAAAGCGGGTAACAGAAACTTTGCCGCGCTTATTCTCGGCTTCTAAGCGATCCATAATGCCCTTCCGCTCGGCATCATCGAGGGCGTAATACACATCCTTTCCTAAATCGATACGATACAGCGGCGGCATAGCAATATAGACGTGCCCCTTTTGCACCAAGGGTCTAAAATGCCGTACAAAAAGTGCACAAAGCAAGGTGGCGATATGCAGCCCGTCGGAGTCCGCATCAGCTAGCACACATATTTTACTGTAGCGCAGACCGCTCAGATCATCGGAGTCTGGATCAATACCCATGGCCACCGATATATCGTGTACTTCCTGCGACGCCAATATCTGCTGGGATTCCACCTCCCAAGTATTCAGAATTTTTCCGCGCAGGGGCAGAATTGCCTGAAACTGACGATCGCGCGCCTGCTTGGCTGAGCCACCCGCCGAATCACCCTCAACCAAAAACAATTCCGAGCGCTCGATGTCGCCACCTGAACAGTCAGCCAACTTACCCGGCAGCGCTGGCCCAGCAGAGACTTTTTTACGCACTACTTTTTTCGCTTTACGCATGCGTGATTGCGCATTGTTTATACACAGCTCAGCCAGCTTTTCAGCGTCTTCAGTATGCTGATTTAGCCAAAGGCTAAACGCATCTTTCGCCACACCGGAAACAAACGCGGCCGCCTCCCGGGAACTAAGGCGCTCCTTGGTCTGCCCTGAAAATTGCGGGTCTGCCAATTTCGACGACAACACGTAACTGCATTTTTCCCAGATATCATCAGGCGCCAACTTCACGCCACGGGGAATCAAACTACGGAATTCACAAAACTCGCGCATCGCATCGAGCAAGCCGCTGCGCAAGCCATTTACATGGGTACCGCCCTGCGCTGTGGGGATTAAGTTAACGTAGGATTCCGCCAGCGGTTCACCGCCATCTGGCAACCATTGCACCGCCCAGTCCACCGCCTCAGAACGGCCACTAAAATGCCCAATAAATGGTTCGCCAGGCAGGGTGTCGTATTCCCGAGTATGACTTGCTAAATAGTCGCGCAGGCCGTCTTCGTAATACCACTCTTCACTTTCCGTACCGGTCTCGTCGACAAACTTAACCTTGAGGCCAGGGCATAAAACCGCCTTGGCCCGCAGTACGTGTTTTAAACGACGAACCGAAAACTTGGCCGTGTCAAAGTATTTTGGATTTGGCGTGAAACGAATATACGTGCCCGTATTGCGTTTGCCACAACTGTCTATTACCGCCAGCTCAGAGGCCTTGTCACCGTCAGCAAAAAACATCTGATGCACTTGGCCATCGCGTTTGATCACAATTTCAAGCGAACTCGACAGCGCGTTGACCACCGACACCCCAACCCCGTGCAGGCCGCCAGAAAACTGGTAGTTATCATTGGAGAACTTACCCCCGGCATGGAGGGTACACATAATCACTTCCACCCCCGGCAAGCCCTGCTCTTTATGGATATCCACCGGCATACCACGACCATCGTCGGCGCAGCTCAGCGAGCCATCGTTATAGAGCGTTACGGTAATCTCTCTGGCGTGGCCAGCAAGCGCCTCATCGACACTGTTGTCGATAACTTCTTGTGCAAGATGGTTGGGTCGGGTGGTGTCGGTATACATGCCCGGCCGCTTGCGGACAGGCTCTAAGCCAGTAAGTACTTCAATGGACTGCGCATCATATTGTGACATTTGAAACCATTTTAGCGGCCGGGCCGCATTGTCTAATTATTTAAGAATTCACCGTCACTCGCTCAGTAACGGTGCTCAACTATGTACTTTGCGTCGCGCTTAAGCCAACTGCAAAAAATCCATTACCGCCGGCAAATATCGGTCAAAACCTTGGAAACTATGATCACCTCCGGCCTCCACCGTTAATTTACTGGCTCGATAAAAATCGAGGGCGCGGCGGTAATCTAATATCTCGTCGGCTTCCTGCACCAAAACCCAGTAGCGACGGGCAGTTGGCGACACAGCCATCCCGCGCAAGGCATCGATATCGGCTTGGCCGAGGCTAAAGTCCACCCCGGTATAAGGATTGCGATGGTCACCAATAAAATGCTCGGCAAAATTATGTGGCGCGACCGCCGGATTAATCAATACCGCAGGCAAATCATAGCGCTCGGCCATAACCGTGGCCAAAAAACCGCCCAGTGAACTGCCGACCAAGCCAAGCGAGCCGGGATATCGCTGCAGGCAATCTTGCACCAACTGGTCTACTTGCTGACAGGCTTCTCCAGGATTATTAGCCAAACCTGGAACGATATACTCAACATCTGGATACTGCGCGGCGACAAATTCACCCAGTTGCTGCGCCTTGAGCGATTGCGGCGACGAGAGAAAACCATGAATATAAATTACCGCTGCTGTCATTCGTAACCACTAGCCAAATTATCAACAGCGAATCTTACACCTTTTACCCGCGACACTCTTGTTTGAAACTCACCCCGCGACCCCAACCAAAGTTGGCGATAACCAGGATTGCAATCATCCAAGGCAAAATTAGCGCTATTCGGCGCAAATTGTACACAGGTCGACGGCGTGCTCAACAGACCAATATTTTGGAATAGTTGCTCCGACTGCTGATGAACGTGACCGCAAATAATCGCTTTAAACTGGTCTTTATCAACAAGCTGCTCAAATAGGGCGCTCGCATTCGCCACCCGTTGCTCATCGAGCCATGCACAACCCAAGGGCCGTAAATGGTGGTGCAAAAACACCAATGTGGGGTAATTGTTTGCAGCGGCAGCGGCCAAAATCGCTAATTGATCAGCCGCTAAATTGCCGCCAACCTGGCCGGGAACGGCGGTATCTAAAAACACCAATTGCCAACCGTCTACAACGATACTACCGGGCATCCACTGCTCACCGACCACATTTCGCATTAGCGCGCTGCTGTCATGATTGCCAGGCAGCCAAACAATTTGCTTTGCCATACCGTCAAGCCGAGCAGCTAGGCGCTGATAAGCGCTTATATCGCCATGGCCAGCCAAATCACCAGACGCCACCAGCACATCGATTTCCGGACACTCCTGCTCCACGGTCTTAAGGACAGCCTCAAGACTATGGTCGGTATCCATACCGAGCAAATCGTCACCGGGGTTTGCGCCCAGATGACAATCGCTAATTTGCACCACGCAGAGCGGCGCCTTGTTAGGAAGAACAGGCAATTTTAAGCTTACCCCATAATTTGATGCTTGTTTTATACGGTATGAGCTTTGTCAGCACCAGTCAATTTCGCGACGGGCATCATATTTCGAGAAGATTCAGTGGATTATCCAAGGAATGGCCCAACTCCAAACACAGACTCAACCACTCGCCAAGGTAGGTATTCTGCTGGACTTTTTCATCGCGCTGGAACATGCCCGCATTAGGGTAGGCGTAACGTGGTTTTAAAGGACGCAAGCCGCTGGCTCCCATTACCTCTGCCAATTTAGCGTCGTGGTATATACGAACATGCAAAGACGGTGCGGGTAAATCGAGAAACAGCGGTTTTTGTAAGCGTATTTCCAGCATAGTGGTATACGGCGCGCGCTCTTTAATCAGGATTTCTACAGCTCTGCCGCCCACGCCAAAACGCAGGCAATCGCCCGCCTCAACATCGGCAGGTAGCAACTGCTTTAGGCGACGAAAATTTACCTCACAATCGGCGAGATGCCCACTGAGATCGATTTGATAACGTTGACTACTCACGCTTCTCCTAATAAATAGCGGTCAAATCCATAACTTTAGTTAATATTCATTCTCATACGTCAGTAGTTTGATACACTCCCTTGCTATCCAAACCTCCCCATCTGGAGAACAGGTTAACGCTATGATCGCCAAACGTCATCTTCTCAATCTTTCCATCGCGACGCTATTCGCCAGCCAATCTGTGTTCGCAGATACCTTACTCGATGTATATGAACTGGCGGTAAAAAACGACCCCCAACTCAAAGCCGCCGAAGCCAGCTACCGCGCCAACATTGAAACTGAAAAATTGGGTCTATCCGCCCTGCTACCGCAGGTCTCTGCCCAAGCGTATTACCAAGATGCTGAAATCGACAGTCAGCGCAAAAGCGTTACGTCCTCATCTGGCGGCGTCCTCGGAAGTTCAAGCGTCATTGATCAACAGTCCAACACCGATAGCGAAACCGAGTCCTATAGCATTTCTCTGAATCAGGCGCTGTTCGACTTACCCGCGTGGTTCACCTTTCGCGCCGGCAAAAAAATCACTGCCCAAGCCGAGGCGCAATTAGCCTACGACCAGCAACAATTGATCATACGTGTTTCTGAAGCCTATTTTAACGTGCTCCGCGGTCGGGAAAATTTAGACGCATCCAAAGCTGAAGAGCGCGCCGCCAAACGCCAATTAGAACAAACCCAGCAGCGCTTTGATGTTGGCCTCATCGCCATCACCGACGTTCACGAAGCCCGTGCGGTATACGACAGTACCGTCGCCCAGCGCCTTGGCTTTGAAGGCAATCTGGCCATCGCCAGAGAAAACCTTAGCAGCCTGACCGGTCAAGAGCACAATAATTTGTGGTCACTAAAATCTGACTTCCCAATCACAATGCCCGAACCGCTGGATCGCGCGGAATGGGTCGACTTCGCCCTAGCCAATAACAAGCTATTAAAAGTATCGACCACCGGCGCGGAATCGGCCTATCAATCTGCCCAAGCCAAGAAAATGGCTCATCTGCCCACAATTTCCGGAAGCTTTACTGCGAGCAAAGAAGATTTAGACGGCACTACACGCTATATGCCGAGCAGCACCTTTGCTACACCGCCAGACAGCTACACTGAATCAGAAGCATTGCGCATAACCCTCAGCGTGCCACTGTTTGCCGGTGGCGGCATCAGCGCTGGCCGTCGCCAAGCTTACGAGCAATACAATGCCGCCAATTACAATGCCCAAGCTACTCAGCGCCAAGTAATCACCAATACTCGGGCACAGCATATTGCGGTATACACCGACGTTCAGACCGTCAATGCGCGGCATCAGAATATTATTTCTACCCGCAGCGCACTGGATGCGACCGAGGCGGGCTACGAAGTGGGGACGCGTAATATCGTCGATGTACTCGACGCTCAGCGTCGACTCTATGCGGCAATGCGCGACTACACCAATGCTCGCTATGACTACGTGATTAACGTACTGAAGTTAAAATTAAATGCCGGCACGCTAAGCCCAGCCGACATATTCCATTTTAACAAATGGCTGCAGGCTGCCGAGTCAGTATCCCTCAGCGACCGCGCACCAGCGACTAGCGTTAAGCCCTAAGATAGCCGTCAATAATCGCGAGCAAACGCTGCAAAGCACCGCGATTATTATCAACCACCTGCTTTGCCGCCGCGCCCTGCCGCTGGCGGCGAACAGGATCTGCAAACCAAGCGCTCAGTAATTCAGCTAACGCCGCATCACCCTCAATTTTTTCTAAACCGCCAGCCGCCATTAGCATTGCGCTGATTTCAGCAAAATTAAAATCACTCGACCCAGTCACCACCGGCAAACCCCAGGCTGCTGGTTCCAAACTATTGTGACCGCCATGCTCAATTAAACTGCCGCCAACAAACGCAATATCTGCACACCCCAATAACAGCAACAGCTCGCCCATGGTATCGCCCAAAACAACCGACGTATCACTGGCCAGCGGAGTCAGGACCTTCGCTGTCAATGCTGTGCTTCGGCGCTCCAAAGGCAAATCATACCCAGCAATAAGCTCCGCGACCTTGGCAAAACGCTCTGGATGACGAGGCACTAAAATCAATAGCGCGTCGGGGTACTGCACAAGCAACTTACGATGCGCGGCAAGCAGAACCTCGTCCTCACCGGCGTGCGTACTGGCGGCAATCCAGACCGGCCGTGTGCCCAGCCAATCGCGGCGTAGCGCGATTGCTTGATCACGCAGCTGCATGGGAATATCCAGATCAAATTTTATACTGCCCGACACGGTCAGCTTAGACTCGGCTAAGCCCAGATCCACAAAGCGCGCACCGTCAGCTGCGCTCTGCGCCACCACTTGACTAAAGCGCGAAAACACATCGCGACTCAAACTGCCAAGACGGCCATATCCACGGGCCGAACGGGCCGATAACCGGGCGTTGGCCAATACCACTGGAATCCCTCTTGCCGCCGTTTGGCACACCATATTCGGCCAGATTTCGGTTTCCATAATTACCGCGACGCGGGGCTGGACACGATTAAGAAACCGCGCAATTGCATCGGGCAAATCATAGGGCGCATAAACATGAAAGACGCGGTCGCCAAACATCGCGCGCACCCGCTCCGAACCGGTCGGTGTCATCGTCGTGACAACCACCGGCAAGTCTGGGTTGTGCGCTAAAAAATGTTCGATAACCGGCGCGGCGGCGATACTCTCGCCAACCGAGACCGCATGAACCCACAATCCACCGGTTTTCGCAGGGGCGCGAAAAAAACCAAAGCGCTCAGCAATTCGCTGACGATAGGCTGGCGCCTGCGACGCCCGCCACAACAAGCGAAGCAGCACTAGGGGCAGAATCAGATAGAAAAAAGCAGTGTATAAAAAACGGGCCATATAGCAGGGTTAAACTCCAACTTTCGGCGCGATCTTGCCGAGCGCTCAATGTTAAAATGCAAATTTGCCCGCCAGTATACTCAGTCTGACGCTCAAGCCATATTCAACACTTCGCGCACGCAGCGGTTAATCCCTCGCGCGGCCTCAGCGATGCTCCCCGCCAGCATATAAGCTGGCGTTGTGACTAACTTCAGATCCTCATCAATGCAAACTTCGTCGACAGCACACACTTGATGATTCCCGCCCATGGCAGTAATCGCCGCGGAGGTATCTACGTCACTGCCTATCGTGCATTTCACTCCTGGCCCAAAAATCTTCGCGGCCATGGTCGGCGCAATGCAGATCAGACCCACTGGTTTATTTGCTTTATGAACTGCCTGAATAAAATTAAGCACTTCTGGCTGAACACACATCTCAGCCCCTTTAACCGCAAAATCCGACAAGTTTTTGGCCACGCCAAAACCCCCGGGCACAATCACCGCATCAAAATCAGCGGCACTGGCCTCGCTCAAGTTTTTAATGCGGCCCCGCGCCAAGCGCGCCGACTCAACCAAGACATTGCGCCGCTCGCCCTCGGCAACCTCACCACTTAGGTGATTAACAACGTGCATCTGCTCAAGGTCTGGCGCAAAACACTGGTAGCTGGCCTCGTGATTTTCCAGCGACAACATGGTCAACACACTCTCGTAAATTTCTGAGCCGTCGTAGACCCCACAACCCGCTAAAATTAACGCGACTTTCTTCATTCTTCCTCTCCTCTATAGCAGTCTACTAGTCAGCCCGGGCAGCAAGATAACAACGCTCAAGTATGCCTTCGCGCAGGCCTCGCTCAGACACCGTCATTTGCTCTATATTTAAGGCATCAAAAAGCGCCAATACAATCGCCAAGCCAGATGCAAATATTGACTGACGGTCTTCGGGCAAACCCACAAAAATCACCGAATCTAAATGACTGAAACCTTGTAGGTCTCGCACCAAACGCCGCAGATCTGCGCGGTAAATGCCCGCACAATGTTTACCTTGGGCAACAAGCACCTGCTCAACCGCCAATAATGTTCCTGAGCAACCAACGACCCTCATCAGCGGCGGCACGGCTAATTCTGCTACCGCGCGATCAAATTCGCGCCGCGCCGCACCGTACGCCGCGTCAAAATCGAGCTTCGTTAACCGCCCCTCAGGAAAATAACGCAGATAACTCAGGCAGCCAACGGCGACACTGCGACCTCTAAGCATAGATTCGGTCTCACCGAAGGCCAACTCCGTGCTACCGCCGCCAATATCGACAACCAACTGCCCTGCGCTAAAGCTCGCCATCTCGCTACATACACCAAGGTAGACCAGCTCGGCTTCTTCCTCGCCACTAACTATCTCTGGCGTCACGCCAAGCAAACATTGAACTTGTTCGCAAAATTCACCAGCATTACGCATCCCCCGCAGCGATGCAGTCGCCACAATATGAATCGGCACAGCACCATAGCGACTTAAGATCTGTTTAAACTCCTGCAAGCACTGTAGCGCGCGTTCTTGACTCGCGAGCTGCAAAACGCCACCCTCACTCCCAGCCGCCAGCTGCACTTTACGCTCGGCGACGTAGCAGGGTTGCCAATGCGAATGCGTCATTTCCGCTATTAGTATATGGAAGCTATTCGAACCCATATCGATGGCCGCAATCGTCGAGCCTGTCGTCAAATTTACACCTCTGTCTGTTTTCACTTCCGCCCAAATCCTGTGCTATCATCGCACATCCTCAATTTTATGATGTGTAATCGGAGAAATAACATGAGCGACAACATCGTTCACGTCACCGACAGCAGCTTTGAAGAAGAAGTGCTGAAGTCAGACGTACCTGTACTGGTCGATTTCTGGGCAGAGTGGTGTGGTCCCTGCAAAATGATCGCCCCCATTTTGGAAGCGGTAGCTGTTGAATTTGCTGGCAAAATCAAAATCTGCAAAATTGATGTTGATGCCAATAGCAGCACGCCTCAGAAATTTAGCGTGCGCGGTATACCTACACTGATTATTTTCAAAGGCGGCAACGCCGAGGCGACTAAGGTCGGCGCACTGTCTAAAACTCAGTTGCTCGATTTTATTAACGCTGCACTGTAATTCGAAATTGCGCGGCACCGCCGCGCAATTTTACTGAATTTAAATACTAGACGCCTCGGACATTCAATGTTAGAGTGCTGACGATCCTTCAAAGAACACCCAAATAATTAACCTTATTTCGTTCCTGCTTTACACGTCGAGTTCGTTTCGGCTTTCCGATTCTGCCGTTTCCGCGTCTCGCTCATATCTCGTTTAATTGACACCACTAAACCCATATACCTATGAATCTTACCGATCTTAAAACAAAACCAGCACAAGAATTACTCGACATTGCCAAAGAAATTGGCCTAGACAACGTCTCCCGTTCGCGCAAGCAGGACATCATCTTCTCCATACTTAAGCGTCACGCTAAAAGCGGTGAAGACATCCATGGCGACGGCGTATTAGAGATACTACAAGATGGCTTCGGCTTCTTGCGCTCAGCCGACTGTTCATACCTCGCTGGCCCCGACGACATTTACGTTTCACCCAGCCAGATCAGACGCTTTAACCTGCGCACTGGCGACAGCATTGCCGGCAAAATACGGCCGCCGAAAGAAGGCGAACGCTACTTCGCCCTACTCAAAGTAGACGAAGTCAATTTTGCCCGACCCGAGCAATCCAAGAACAAAGTCCTGTTTGAAAACCTCACCCCGCTGTTTCCCAATGAGCGCCTGACGCTGGAACTGGGTACGGGTTCTACAGAAGATTTAACCGGTCGTATTATTGACCTTGCGGCGCCGATCGGCAAAGGCCAGCGCGGCCTAATTGTCGCACCGCCAAAAGCCGGTAAGACCTTGATGCTGCAGAACATTGCATCCAGCATCATCCGTAACAACCCCGAGTGTTACGTTATCGTCTTGCTGATCGACGAACGCCCAGAAGAAGTAACTGAAATGCAGCGTTCCGTGGGTGTTCGCGGCGCCGAAGTTGTGGCCTCGACCTTCGACGAGCCACCAGCCCGTCACGTGCAAGTAGCCGAAATGGTTATAGAGAAAGCCAAGCGTTTGGTTGAACACAAACGCGACGTGGTCATTCTACTCGACTCCGTTACCCGTCTTGCCCGTGCTTACAACACCATCGTCCCCAGCTCAGGTAAAGTATTAACGGGTGGTGTCGACGCCCACGCACTAGAACGTCCTAAGCGTTTCTTTGGCGCGGCACGTAATGTTGAAGAAGGCGGCAGCTTGTCAATTATTGCTACCGCACTGATCGACACCGGCTCCAAAATGGACGAAGTTATCTACGAAGAATTCAAAGGCACCGGTAACAACGAACTGCACTTGGATCGTAAAATTGCAGAGAAGCGTGTCTACCCAGCAATCAATATCCGTCGCTCCGGCACCCGCCGCGAAGAACTGCTAACGGGTGAAGAAGAACTCGCCAGAATGTGGATACTGCGCAAATTGCTGCATGGCATGGAAGACACCGCCGCAATAGAGTTCTTGATCGACAAGCTCAAAGACACCAAGACCAATGCGGAATTTTTTGATTCAATGAAGCGTAAGTAAGGCTACATGCTTGACGGGAGACGGGAGATGCTTAAATGCAAAACCCTAAATGCCCGTCAAGGTTTACACTTGGGCTTAATTAGCGCGGTGGCTGCCGCGCCTAATATTTTGATCTTGCGCCTCCCGTCTCCCATCCAGCGTAACGCCTGCTATGTATAAAGACCTCAGAGAATTCATTGCCGACCTTGAAAAAAAGGGCGAGCTAAAACGCATCAAACACCCCGTCGCCCCCTACTTAGAAATGACTGAGATTTGCGATCGGGTTTTACGCGCAAATGGACCAGCACTGCTTTTTGAAAACCCTATTGGTTACAACATCCCGGTACTGGCTAATTTATTTGGCACTGAAAAGCGCGTTGCCATGGGTATGGGCAAGGACGACATCAAGGCCCTGCACGAAGTAGGTGAATTACTGGCCTTCCTCCGTCAGCCTGATCCACCAAAAGGACTTCGCGACGCCTGGAGCAAGCTCCCGATATTCAAACAAGTCTTGAATATGGGGCCAAAATTAATCAACGGCGCCCCTTGCCAACAAATGGTTATTGAAGGCGACGCCGTCGACCTCAAAACCATACCGATTCAAACCTGCTGGCCAGACGACGCCGCGCCGTTAATAACCTGGCCGCTGGTCATTACCCGTGGACCGCACAAAGAACGCCAGAACCTCGGCATATACCGCATGCAATTAATCGCAAAGAACAAAGTGATTATGCGCTGGCTCTCTCATCGCGGCGGCGCGCTGGATTTTCAAGAATTTAAAAAAGCCCACCCCGGTGAAAAATTCCCGGTATCCGTTGCGCTTGGCGCCGATCCTGCGACAACACTCGGCGCGGTGACGCCGGTGCCCGACAGCCTTAGCGAATACGCTTTTGCCGGTTTATTGCGAGGCAGCAAAACCGAACTCACCACCAGCCTCACCAACAACTTACAAGTACCCGCCAGCGCCGAGTTTATTTTAGAAGGCTATATCGACCCTGAAGAAATGGCGGACGAAGGCCCTTACGGCGACCACACCGGCTACTACAATGAAGTCGACCGTTTTCCTGTATTTACCGTGACCCACATCACCCACCGTCGCGACCCCATTTATCACAGCACTTACACTGGCAGACCGCCAGATGAACCCGCCGTACTCGGTGTCGCGCTGAATGAAGTATTGGTGCCCCTACTACAGCGCCAATTCCCCGAGATTGTCGACTTCTATCTGCCGCCAGAAGGTTGCTCCTATCGCATGGCGGTAGTGACCATCAAAAAACAATATCCCGGCCATGCTAAAACTATCATGTTTGGCGTGTGGTCATTTCTGCGCCAATTTATGTACACCAAGTTTGTGATTGTCTGCGACGACGACGTAAACGCCCGCGATTGGAACGACGTAATCTGGGCAATCACCACGCGCATGGACCCAGCACGAGATACCGTGCTCGTAGAAAACACCCCCATCGACTATCTCGACTTCGCCTCACCTGTGTCCGGCCTCGGTTCAAAAATGGGGATGGACGCGACCAACAAAATGGGTGGGGAAACCACCCGCGAGTGGGGACGGCCTATTGTGAAAGACCCGGCTGTTATTCAGAAAATTGATGATATCTGGGATGAGCTGGGGTTGAGTTAAGCTCACCGTTTGGCGCACCGCTCAGCAGCACAGAATCTATCCGAAGGAATGGCTTGTTAAGTTATTCCTAGCGGATTACGGTTTTGGCTCGTTAATGAATATGGCTACTCTTATCTACGAGCAACGGAAATACACTATTCCCCAGCGGCCACTTAATAAATTTTCTCGTATTTGGTATAGCCTGTTTTTTAATAACGTCGCCGACCGACGGCTTTTCGCTCTCCCTTTAGCACACACTACCTAGACCAGCACCCACCTACACAGATATGACTCACAGCGCATCAGATGTCTGAAGTACAAACCCTCTCTACGCTGATTGCGCCGCTCACGCCCAAGCTTAACGACGCGCCATAGGCCGCGCTCAATAACAAAGAGGCAATGAATAATGCTAAACTGGCAGTCCGCAGCGAACCATCACACGCAAAGTCCGGCTATGAAAAATTCCACAATAAGTACGCTAAATTCCGGACGGCCGCAGCCAATACCGTTATCTCTCTACATCCACATTCCATGGTGCGTACGCAAGTGCCCTTACTGCGACTTTAATTCCCACGAGCAAAAGGGCGAGCTACCTGAGCAGGCATATATTGCTGCGATGCTGGAAGACTTTGCGCAGGATTTAGATTTCATTCAGGGTCGTGAGCTGCAAAGTATTTTTATTGGCGGCGGCACACCGAGTTTATTCAGTGCAGTCGCATATGAAACCTTATTTAAAGGCTTACAAACGCACCTCAAATTCGCCGATGATATTGAGATTACCCTCGAAGCTAATCCCGGCACCTTGGAAAAGGGCCGTTTTGAGGGCTATCGTGCTGCGGGTATTAATCGCCTCTCGATTGGCGTACAAAGTTTTGACCCTGTGCAGCTCACAAAACTGGGGCGCATTCATAATAGCGATGATGCGGTGCGCGCTATTGCCTGCGCGCAGGACGCAGGCTTTAGCAATTTTAATATTGATCTAATGCACGGCCTAAACGAACAAACGCCCGACGATGCACTCCGCGATTTAAATACCGCCATCGCCGCCGGCGCGCCCCACATCAGCTGGTATCAACTCACCATCGAGGCCAATACAGAGTTTTACAAACGGCCACCGGTGCTTCCAGTTGAAACCGATATGCACCGTATTCAAAACGCCGGAGGCGCACTGCTTGCCGCAAACAACTTTGCTCGTTATGAAGTTTCGGCCTTTGCCAAGCCTGGCCACCAAGCCCGCCACAATCTTAATTATTGGCAATTTGGTGACTACCTCGCCATCGGTGCTGGCGCCCACGGTAAAATTAGCCGCACCAATGGCGATATATTCCGCTATCAAAAAACCCGCAAACCCGAAGATTATTTATCGCGTAAACCCTCCCGCAGTAGCAAAACCGAGCCGATCGCCTCAATCGATTTACCCCTGGAATTTATGATGAACACGCTGCGCCTGCAGCAGGGTTTTAGCCGACAATTATTCAGTGAGCGCACCGGCCTAGACAGCCAAGTGATTGAAGTGACATTGAGCAAACTGAAACAGCAGGGCTTACTACAAGAAGTGAATAACTTTATTTTTCCCAGTCCGCGCGGCTTTGAACTAGTCGACAGCATCCTTGCCGAATTTTTGCCCGACTAAACGTTCATAATTACAAACTCAAACATAACAAACCGCGCCACCATCAATACGAATATTCTGGCCATTGATAAAACCCGCGCGATCGCTGCAAATAAACGCCACTAAATCAGCGACCTCTTGCCGCTCCGCTATCCGCCCACAAGGGTTGGGGTACTCGCTGGCCACGATGTGTTTAACAATGTCATTCCAATCATCGCCCCAGCCTTTTTTCTCAGCGCGGCGGCGGAAGCCAGCCTCTAATTCCGCCGTGCGAATATAGCCCGGTGAAATAGTATTGACCGTGATACCCGTGTGACTCAATTCTTTTGTTAGGCTGACGCTCATGGTCGCCAAAGCCCCTTTGGCAGCATAGTAATGGGGCATAATACTATTGGGCTGATGACTGCCAATAGTACCCAGTTGCACAATACGCCCCCAACCTTTGGTTTTCATTGCCGGTACCAAACCTTGTATTAAGCGCGCGGCCGATAGCACATTTTTTTGGTACATATCCAGCCAGTCATTGGTGTCGCTCACCGCCCATTTACCCGCGGTTGCGGTGCCGTAGTTATTCACTAGTATATCGACTTCGCCAACGGCATCGCGGGTCTGGGCTAAGACTTGCTCACAGCCGTCCTCGGTACTGACATCGCCCCACACTCCCAGCGCGCCCTCGACAGCAGCTACTGCGGCATCAGCGCCGCCCTGCTCGTTGCTGTGAAAGACCACCCGCGCGCCTTCGCTGGCCAAGGTAGCGGCAATACACTCGCCGGTGCCGCGATTGCTTCCAGTAACAAGGGCCACTTTATTCTTTAGGTTTAGATCCATGGTGAACCGCCCTGTAAATTAACGTTATACCAACATAGTCGCACACCGGCAGTCTGTGGCAAAATCATCTGCTGCTAATCACGATAAAAGAGGCCACGATGAATTTTTGCCCCCAATGCGCCAGCCCAATTGCCGAAATACTGATCGACAGTGAAATTCGTAAAGGCTGCCCCGACACCGCATGCGGTTTTGTACTGTGGAATAACCCCGTACCGGTAGTCGCTATGATCGTCGAAGTGGATGGCGGGGTGGTGATGGCCCACAACGTGGCCTGGCCCAAAAGTTTTTATTCTATTATCACGGGCTTTTTGGAAGCTGGCGAAGACCCGGAAGAATGCGCTCGCCGCGAGACACTGGAGGAATTAAACCTCCACGCTCTAGAAACAAAATTGATCGGGGTCTACCCCTTTGCCCAGCAAAACCAGGTGATTATTGCCTACCATGTTCGCGCCGCCGGCGAAATAAAGCTCAATCACGAGTTAGACGATTATAAAATTGTGCCCGCATTGGAAATCAAGCCCTGGCCGATGGGTACTGGACTCGCAATTAGCGAATGGCAGAACTCCCTACGCGCCGCAGAATAAACTCATCGCATTGCTATCTCCGCCTACGGCTATTTAGCCTTAGGCGGTGCGTCCTCGGGTTCATCCGGCGTGAGTTCTTTGGCCTCGGCACCCTCTGCCGTGGCTTCTTCGTCTTCCTCGCTGCTGGTATCACGATCTCTTGCGATCTCGTCTTTTGCCAACTGGCGGGCAAGCTCTAACTCTTCGGTCAGTGCGCTGAGTTCCGCTTTTAAGGCGTCACGATCAGGCGCTTCTTCACCCTCTGCTACTTCGGCGTTCAGCGAGTCTTTCAGCTTCTTAATTTTGATTTGCAGCTGTTCCACGGCACTGGCAACTTCCGCCTTATTAAACAAGATTTCCTCAGCGTGGCCGGTTTTGTCCTCGTCTGGGTGCGCTTGGTAGCGACGCTTAGGAATAAACTTCTGCTCTGGCGGCAGTGGCCGCTGATTCATAAAGTTCGGCGACACAATTTCGATGCCCGCTTCATGCAGCGCATCCAGTATTTTGCCCCGCAATCGCGAGCGAGCGCTCACAAGCAAAGCCGCCTCCTTCAACCAACCACTAGCGCGATAATTCACCGAAAAATCACCGAGATTTCGGATTTGCACAAAACCGTTTTCAAGCTCCGCCGCTTCAATCGCGATCAATAAGGCGGTCTCTATATCCCGGCGGTCAACGTCATAACCCAAGGATACCTCTGCCGACACCACCGTGCCCGAGGCTCGCACCACGTTGTACGGTTCTTGCACTAGCAGTAAATTCGGTACCGTCACCAGCTCGCTAGTTTCATTCTGAAATTCAACGTGCAGCAAACCCCGTTGAGACACACGACCCAACTCATTGCGAAACTCAATGTAATCACCGGCGCGAAAGCTATTCACCGTGCGCAGCATAAAGCCCGCCATTAAATTGCCCATAACCGAAGTCGACGACAAGGCAATCGCAGCACTCATTAACAGGCCTACTAAGCTTAATAGCTGGCCGCGTAATTCGCCGTTCATTGGAATAGTGCTGATGGCGAGCAGCAAGCCGCTAAGACGGAAGGCCAAGCGCGTACCCTGTTCACGATACCGCGTGTCGACACCGTGACCTTTCTGGACCGCAAAGACTTTTCGGGTAAACAGCCAACTGCCAAATAGGAGCACCATCACGACGGCAAACGGTCCCCACTGGCCCAGCCAGTTCGGCGCTACGCTGACGACTACGTCTAAGGCATCATCCATTCAACAAACCTCTTTACTGGTGTAAGACTGCATCATACTCATTGCCACGAGTATAGACACCTGCGCGAAGCCTTGCTGAGGCACTATTTACCGCATACGAAGGGGCCGCGCTCTGTGTTAAACTCCCGCCCAATAGCAATTGTTCAAAATACTGCTCAGCGAACTGCGCGCGAGGAAAATTATGCCTATTTACCGTTCCAAGACGACAACTTCTGGCCGCAATATGGCGGGTGCCCGCGCACTGTGGCGCGCCACCGGCATGAAAGACGGCGACTTTGAAAAGCCGATCATTGCGGTAGTTAACTCTTTCACTCAATTCGTACCCGGCCATGTGCATCTTAAAGACATGGGCCAGTTAGTTGCCAGAGAAATCGAAGAAGCTGGCGGCGTCGCCAAAGAATTCAATACCATCGCGGTTGATGACGGCATCGCCATGGGCCACGACGGCATGCTCTACAGTTTGCCCAGTCGCGACATTATTGCCGACTCCGTGGAATATATGGTCAACGCCCACTGCGCTGACGCCATGGTGTGTATCTCTAACTGCGACAAAATCACCCCAGGCATGCTCAACGCGGCTCTGCGCCTGAATATTCCCGTGATATTTGTGTCTGGCGGTCCAATGGAAGCCGGCAAAACCAAGCTCTCTGAGAACAAGCTCGATTTGGTCGATGCCATGGTCATTGCCGTGGACGACGAGGCCTCGGACGAGAAGGTTGCTGAATACGAGCGTTCGGCCTGCCCAACCTGCGGCTCTTGCTCTGGTATGTTCACCGCCAACTCCATGAACTGCTTAACCGAGGCCCTGGGCTTGTCGCTACCAGGCAACGGCTCATTACTGGCAACCCATGCTGATCGCAAAAAGCTATTCTTAGAAGCCGGTCGCCGTATCGTTGAGATTGCGCGCAAGCACTATGAAGAAGACGATTACAGCGTATTGCCACGCAATATTGCCTCATACAGCGCCTTTAGCAACGCCATGGCGCTGGACATCGCCATGGGCGGCTCCACCAATACCATCTTGCATTTATTGGCCGCGGCGCAGGAAGCCGAACTGGATTTCACCCTCAAAGACATCGACGCACTGTCGCGGAAAGTACCGCAACTATGCAAGGTGGCGCCGAATACGCCGCTTTATCATATGGAAGATGTACACCGCGCCGGTGGCGTTATGGCGATACTTGGTGAGCTTGACCGCGCCGAGCTACTCGACACCAGCCTGCCAACCGTACACGCCAGCACCATGGCAGCGGCCTTGGCCCAGTGGGACATCATGACCACTGACAACGACGCGGTTAAGAACTTCTTTAAAGCCGGGCCAGCGGGTATTCCCACCCAAACCGCCTTTAGCCAAGACACGCGTTGGAGTTCACTCGACGCCGACCGCGAAAACGGGTGTATTCGCAACCTCGATCACGCCTTTTCACTCGAAGGCGGCTTGGCTGTGCTCTACGGCAATATTGCGGTAGACGGCTGCGTTGTTAAAACCTCCGGCGTAGACGAAAGCATTCTGGTATTTGAAGGTCCAGCCCATATCTGCGAAAGCCAAGAAGGCGCAGTAGACGACATTTTAAATGACCGAGTGAAAGCCGGTGACGTTGTTATTGTTCGCTACGAAGGCCCAAAAGGCGGCCCCGGTATGCAAGAAATGCTCTACCCTACCAGCTACATAAAATCTAAGGGCTTGGGTAAAGCCTGTGCACTGCTAACCGACGGCCGCTTCTCCGGTGGTACGTCTGGCTTGTCGATTGGCCACGCCTCACCAGAAGCGGCATCGGGCGGCGCCATTGGCTTGGTTGAACAAGGCGACATTATCCGTATCGATATACCAAATCGCGGCATAAACGTGTTGGTAGACGAAGCCGAGCTCAATAAGCGCCGCAAAGCGATGGATGCCAAGGGCGCCGACGGCTGGAAGCCTGTTAAGGAGCGTCCTCGCAAAGTCTCTGCAGCCCTAAAAGCCTATGCGGCAATGGTAACCAGTGCCGACAAGGGTGCCGTGCGAGATGTTAGCCAGCTATAAGCGCCAGCTATAGAAAGAAAAAAGGGGCCAATAAAGGCCCCGTAAGATTGCCGGCATGCTCACGCAACTGAGTTTGCCAGCCGTCCCAATAATTCATAGCGTCGACATTAAGCTCACGCCAAGCCAAACTATACCGCATGTCTGCGGCGATATTTATAGGCAAATACCCCTAGCCATCATTCTTGGTGAAATTTACCACGCCAGTCACAAAAAAAATCGCCTGACTGTTATTACGTCGCTGATGCGCCGCAACGCCAACACAACTTGAAGTTTGCACCATTACCTTCCTTGCACTGTGAGCAGTGCCATTCGCGATCATCCTCCTCACTTAACACCGCCAATAAGGTCTGTGCCTGCGCAAGATGCTCTTCCGCAACCCAAAGTTCCGGCCATACCTCAGTAAAGGCAAGACCGCCGCTAGCGCCCCCGGCGTAGGTATTGCGCATCTCACTAGCCAAGCCAGCCATATGTAAAACGTTAGCTGCATTGGCCACCAAACTTAAATTCGCATCCGTAAAAACTTTCTTCACTGCGCTTCGCACTCCGGTTACGCT